>VAPK010617946.1_pt1 | contig 51235 bp, 49 predicted proteins | sample 3395031 | NCBI WGS metagenome assembly VAPK01 (sample SAMN08290443, study PRJNA428436) | hydrothermal vent metagenome | isolation source: Deep-sea hydrothermal vent chimney 1 | place: Pacific Ocean: Juan De Fuca Ridge
CCGCACTTATTTAATGCAAGATGAGAATGGTGAGATTACTGAAACCCACTCTATTTCTGCTGGCCTAGATTATCCAGGTGTCGGGCCCGAACATGCCTGGTTGAAAGATATTGGTCGGGCAAATTATGTGTCCGTTACCGATGACGAAGCGCTGGCAGCCTTTCATGAGTTGACACGTGGCGAAGGAATCATTCCTGCCTTAGAATCTAGCCATGCTCTTGCATATGCAAAAAAATTAGCACCAACAATGACACCTGATCAAACGATCATTGTGAATTTATCCGGACGAGGCGATAAAGATATCCACACAGTGGCAGCGATTGCTGGCATTGAATTTTAAGGTTTAAAGCATGAGTCGACTACAATCCCGTTTTGAGCAGTTAAAAACGGCTAACAAAACAGCGTTAATTTCTTATATCGCAGCCGGTGATCCTGAGCAGTGGGTGACCGTACCGATGCTGCATGCCTTGGTGGATGCGGGAGCAGATATTTTAGAATTAGGTGTGCCTTTTTCAGATCCGATGGCAGATGGCCCTGTGATTCAGAAAGCTTGTGAGCGTGCCTTAAAGAATAAAACTAATATTCATACCGTGCTTGACATGGTGAAAGCGTTTCGCGGGAAAGACAGTACAACGCCTGTTGTGCTAATGGGCTATGCGAATCCAATCGAATCTATGGGCTATCAATCCTTTGCTGAGCAGGCGCAAGCTGCAGGCGTTGATGGCGTGTTAACGGTAGATTTACCGCCTGAAGAATCAGATGAGTTTTTGCCGCTGTTAGCAGCGCATGATATTGACACCATTTTCTTAGTGGCACCGACCACCACAGATGAACGAATGGCGATGATTGCGCAACATGCGAGTGGCTTTGTATATTATGTGTCTATTAAGGGTGTAACAGGTTCTGCTGAGATTGATGTATCCGCTGTGGCTGAAAAGCTTGCCATACTGCGCGCTAAAACCGATTTGCCAATTGGTGTGGGCTTCGGTATTCGTGATGGCGCATCAGCAGCGAAGGTGTCAGAAATTGCAGATGCTGTTGTTGTGGGAAGTACTTTGGTACGCTGTATTGAAGAAAACGCAGATAATGCAGAACAACTGCCTGCTTTAGTGGCCGCGTTATTGGCAGATATGAGACATGCAATTGATGTGCGTGATCAACAAAATAGAGAATAAGACATGAGTTGGCTTGATAAATTATTACCGTCTAAAATCCGTACTACGGGACGCAACCGTTCGGTACCCGAAGGCCTTTGGAATAAATGTCCAGCTTGTGAGAGTGTGCTGTATCGAGCTGAATTAGAGCGGAGTCTACAAGTGTGTCCTAAATGTGAGCATCACCAGCGTATTTCAGCCCGTACACGATTGGAAGGTTTTTTAGATGAAGGTGAGAAAATTGAAATTGCGGCTAATTTATCGCCTGTAGACACGCTGAAATTTAAGGATAGCAAAAAATATAAAGATCGCATCAGTCAGGCGCAGAAAAATTCGGGTGAAAAGGATGCCTTAATTGTTATGCAGGGCTCGATCAATCAATTGCCGGTTGTTGCTGCAGCGTTTGAATTCTCATTTATGGGCGGTTCAATGGGGTCGGTTGTTGGCGAGAAATTTGTGCAAGGCGCAAAAGTAGCATTAGAAAGTCGTATCCCGTTTATTTGTTTTTCTGCCAGTGGCGGTGCGCGCATGCAAGAAGGCTTGCTATCGTTAATGCAAATGGCGAAAACCAGTGCGATTTTAACGCAGCTTAGCCAAGCCGGCGTGCCATTTGTATCTGTATTAACCGATCCCACAATGGGCGGCGTATCAGCGAGTTTTGCGATGTTAGGTGATTTGAATGTGGCAGAGCCAAAAGCCTTAATTGGTTTTGCAGGGCCGCGCGTGATTGAGCAAACCGTGCGTGAAACGTTGCCAGAAGGATTTCAGCGCAGCGAATTCTTATTAGACCATGGTGCGATTGACTTGATTATCGATCGTCGTGAAATGCGTGATAAATTAGCATCGATACTGTCAATGTTGCAGAAAAAACCAGCTTAAATAACCTGATAACGGGATAAGGATGGTTAGAAAACATATGTTTTTTAGTGGTTTGGTTTGAAACTGCCGATATTAAGGGCTAGAAAATGTATTATTTATTGACCAGTGCGTTTATTTCGGTGGATATCAAGGTGGATTTACGCAGCAATAGCAGGTTATTGGCAGTCAATCTACCGCCGAGAGCCGCCGAAAGAAATGTGCTGGATGACTATGCTTATCCGGTTTTCAGGTTAACTAGGCAACGCAATGCGTTTTAAAAGCCTGCCCGAGTGGCTAGACTGGCAAGAGACATTACATTTTACCAAGGTTGCACCTGGCCTGGCGCGCATTGGGCAGGTTTATCAGACACTACGGTTAGACAAACCTAAATTTACCGTTATTACCGTTGCGGGTACCAATGGCAAGGGCTCGTCGGTTGCCTTATTACAATCTATTCTGTCTGTTGCTGGTTATCAAGTTGGCACTTATACCTCCCCCCATTTATTGCGCTATAACGAACGTATCTGCGTGAATGGCATGCCCTGTGAAGATGGTGAGATTTGTGCTGCCTTCTCGGATATTGATACGGCACGCGGAGATATATCACTTACCTATTTCGAATTTGGCACCTTGGCTGCGATTAAGATCTTCAATCAACGTAAGCTTGATATTGTCATCATGGAAGTGGGTATGGGGGGGCGGTTAGATGCCAGTAATATCTTGGATGCCGATATTGCATTGATTACCCCGATTAGCTTAGATCATACCAATTGGCTAGGGGATACGCGCGATAAAATAGGCAGAGAGAAGGCAGGGATTTTGCGCGCAGGTGCGCCGGTCGTTTGCTCAGAAGCTAAGCCGCCAGAAAGTGTATTACAGATTGCGGCAGAATTAGGTTCCCCCATTTCTCAAGCAAGTAAAAATTTCCACTACCAGCCAAATAATGAGGATTCATGGGGTTGGAAAAATGAGACCCAAAATTATGCATCATTGCCAAAGCCTAATTTAGCGGGGGCATATCAATTGCAAAATGCCGCTGCCGTATTGCAGGTGTTGTCATTGTTAGAAAACAATGCATTTCAGATCCCGCTTGAAGCGATAACAACAGGGCTAGTAGAGGTGAAGTTATTAGGCCGATTCCAATCTGTGGTAGGGGTGATAGAACGCATTTTTGATGTAACCCATAATGCACAAGGCGCTAAAAACCTGGCAACGTTACTCGCCGACAATCCTTGTCAGGGCAATACCTTCGCTGTGTTAGGGATGTTGAAAGATAAAGATGTATCCGCTGTGACATCACGATTAGCCCCCCAAATTGACCATTGGTTCGTCGGGGGCTTACCAGGCGAGCGTGGACAAACTGGGCTAGAGATTGCGGAACGTGCAACGGTTGAACGCGATAAGATCACAGCGCAAGATACCGTAGAAAAATCTTATCAAGCGGCGATGGATAGGGCGAAGGCGGGAGATCGTGTATTAGTATTTGGCTCTTTCCATACGGTAGAAGCGGTGATGAAATATGCGGGGTTGGCAGAGACTTAATTTATTCGTCGCAACTCTGTTTTAGACGCCATATCAGGCCAGCTTTGCATATCTTTTCCTAGCCAGCGCCAAAATAAACCCAACCCCAAAGGCAGCCATGAAATAAGCGCGGTGAAAAATCGCAATGCAGCTTGGCGCCAGCTGATGGGCTGATTATCTAGGCTAAAGAGTTTTATTTTCCAGCTGCGCATGCCGAGTGTTTGTCCGCCGTGGGTCCAAAACCAGCCATAGAATACAAAGCTGACCAAGATTAAAAAGACAATAAAAAAAGGATTGCCAGAATCGAAGGCTTCGCCCTGATTGAGAATAACAGCAAGACCGGTTGCGAAGAATAAAACAGCGATTAACAATAAGCTGTCATAAAGCAAGCAACCAAGGTAGCGCAATAAGGTGGGGCGCGTAGGGTGATCGGGCACGGAATTAGTCGTCATAAGTGATTTTGTTAGATAGTCTGAGAGACATAAAGTATCATTGTTAGCTTAACTAAGGGAAGGATTATTAACATGATGCTGCAATTGATTGGCCAATCGGCACATTCGGCTTTTCGGTTAGAGAAATTATTGGCAACTTTGCGTTCGGCTGTTGCGGATGTGGTGGCGGTGCGGAGTGCGTATCGTTACTTTATTGAGACGGACGGCGCGTTATCGACGGATGATTTGACGACACTCCATGAATTATTAGAAGTGAATAAAGCTGAATTAGCAAATGCTGCTGATGAAATGTTTTTTCTGGTAACACCGCGACCAGGCACCATCTCTCCTTGGTCGAGTAAAGCGACGGACATTGTGCATAATAGTGGTGTGGCGGATGTATTGCGTGTAGAACGTGGTGTGGCTTTCTTTGTAGAAGTAAAAGGTACATTATCTGCGGAAGCATATCAGCAAGTGTCTGCTTTATTGCATGATCGCATGATTGAATCCATTTTTGATAACACGGATGAGGTAGACGGTTTATTCAGCCATGCATCGCCACGCGGATTGATAGTAATTGATATTTTAGGCGGCGGCAAGGCGGCGTTAGTGGCGGCAAATCAAAGCATGGGTTTGGCGTTAGCAGCGGATGAAATTGATTATTTATTCGATAATTTCCAAGATTTAGGCCGGAATCCGAATGATATTGAATTGATGATGTTTGCACAGGCGAATTCAGAGCATTGTCGGCATAAGATTTTTAATGCCGATTGGCAGATTGATGGCCAGACACAAGATAAGACTTTGTTTAAGATGATCCGCAATACCCATGCATTGCATCCAGAAGGTGTGGTGACGGCCTATAGCGATAACTCATCGGTGATTGAAGGGCTCGAAAGCCAGCGTTTTTCAATTGATATGGCAAGTAATCAATATCACACGATCGCAGAAACACAGCATATTTTAATGAAGGTGGAAACGCATAATCATCCCACTGCCATTTCACCTTTTCCGGGCGCGGCAACAGGCTCTGGTGGTGAGATCCGTGATGAAGGTGCCACAGGCCGCGGCTCTAAGCCAAAAGCCGGCTTAACAGGGTTTTCAGTCTCTAATTTACATATTCCAGGTTTTGAACAACCTTGGGAAATACCTTATGGCAAGCCCAGCCGGATGGCCTCGGCGCAAGAAATCATGCTGGATGGCCCGTTAGGGGGCGCTGCATTCAATAATGAATTTGGGCGGCCGAATATTTGTGGTTATTTCCGGACCTTTGAAGCAGAAGTGCCAGGACCAACGGGCATGGAAATGCGTGGTTATCATAAGCCGATTATGGTGGCGGGTGGTATGGGATCTATTCGACCGCAGCATGTGACGAAGAATATTTTTGATCCGGGCGTGCAATTAATTGTGTTGGGCGGTCCTGCCATGTTGATTGGATTGGGCGGTAGTGCTGCCTCATCGGTCACATCGGGCACCAGTGAGGAAGGCTTAGATTTTGCTTCTGTGCAACGGGGCAATCCTGAAATGGAACGTCGTTGCCAAGAGGTGATTGATCGCTGTGTGGCATTAGATGCGCGTAATCCAATTGTGGCGATTCATGATGTGGGTGCGGGCGGTTTATCGAATGCATTTCCGGAATTAGTGAATGACAGTGGACGCGGTGGTCGATTTGAATTACGGATGATTCCGAATGATGAGTTGAGCATGTCGCCAATGGAAATTTGGTGTAATGAGTCGCAGGAGCGTTATGTGTTGGGTGTGAACCCTGATGATGTGGCGATATTCCAGGCCTTATGCGAGCGTGAGCGCTGCCCATGGGCGATTATTGGTGAAGTCACTGAAGCGGAGCATTTGTTGGTAGGCGATGCCGATAATAATACAACACCCGTTGATATGCCGATGTCTTTATTATTGGGCAAACCACCTAAAATGCTACGCGAAGTAACGCACCGTACTTTTCAAAAGCCGGAGTTGGATTTAAGCGGGATTACGCCTGCAGACGCGTTAGAACGCGTATTGAATTTGCCAACAGTGGCGAGCAAAAACTTTTTGATTACGATTGGCGATCGCAGCGTGACGGGATTAGTGGCACGTGATCAAATGGTAGGTCCATGGCAAGTGCCCGTGGCAGATTGTGCAGTCACCTTGGCAGATCATCATGGCTTACATGGCGAAGCAATGGCAATGGGGGAGCGCGCACCCTTGGCATTGATTGATGCACCGGCATCAGGTCGGATGGCGGTCGGTGAAGCGATTACCAATATTGCAGCGGCGACAATCGATAAAATTGGCGATATTAAGTTATCGGCGAACTGGATGGCAGCATGTGGTCATCCCGGCGAAGATGCAATTTTGTATGAAACGGTGAAAGCGGTGGGTATGGAATTATGTCCGGCATTAGGGATTGCGATTCCGGTGGGCAAAGATTCTTTATCAATGAAAACGGTATGGAACGAAGCAGGCGATGATAAATCGATGATATCGCCACTGTCGCTAGTTGTTACTGCATTCGCACCAGTGACGGATGCTGGCAATACCAGCACACCTCAATTACATACAGATAAAGGCGATACAGATCTCATTTACATCGATTTAGGGAATGGTAAAAATCGCCTTGCCGCTTCTGCTTTTGCACAGGTGTATCAGCAAGTGGGCCACCATGGTCCGAATGTCGACAACCCTGAAGCACTCAAGAAATTCTTTAATGCTATCCAGCAATTGAAGCAGGATAATGTGCTGTTGGCTTATCATGATCGTAGTGATGGTGGTTTGATTACGACGTTGTGTGAAATGGCATTTGCAGGGCATTGTGGATTGGATATTACCTTAGCAGGCTTAGGTGATGCTTTGCCGGTTTTATTTAATGAAGAACTCGGTGCGGTGATTCAAGTGCGCCATTGTGATGTGGAAGATGTATTAGCCGTGTTGAGAGAACATGAGCTATCTCATAAAACGCATATTATTGGCAGTATCCGCACAGATGATGAAATCATTATCAATGTGGAGGGCGAAGTGGTTATCGCCGATTCACGGGTGAATTTACAGCGTCATTGGGCAGCGACAAGCTATCAGATGCAATCGATGCGTGATAATTCAGATTGTGCCTTGCAGGAATTTGATGCGTTGTTGGATACCGTCGATCCCGGCTTACATGCCAGCTTAAGCTTTGACCCAGAGGAAAATATTGTTGCCGACCTAATCAATAGTGGAAGCCGCCCTAAGATTGCGATTTTACGTGAACAAGGTGTGAATGGTGAAATTGAAATGGCGGCCGCATTTGATCATGCAGGTTTTACGGCGATTGATGTCCATATGAGCGATATTCTATCTGCCCGCGTTGATTTGGCTAATTTTGTGGGGCTTGTGGCTTGTGGTGGCTTCTCTTATGGTGATGTGTTGGGCGCCGGTCGTGGTTGGGCGAGCACCATTTTACATAATGACCGAGCGCGTAAGCAATTCACTGATTTCTTTGCTCGAAAAAACACTTTCTCATTAGGCGTATGTAATGGTTGCCAAATGTTATCTCAATTACGTGAACTGATTCCGGGCAGCGATCATTGGCCCGCTTTTGTACGTAATGCGTCGGAGCAATTTGAAGGACGCTTCTCAATGGTTGAAATCGTAGAATCACCTTCTGTTTTACTAAAAGGCATGGCGGGTTCAAGAATGCCAATAGCGGTTGCGCATGGCGAAGGGCAGGTTGATTTTGCCGCGACGGGGGGGAATCGTGAACAGGCCCTGCTTGCGGTGCGTTTTGTAGATAATGATGGTGATGTCACTACTGACTATCCGTTCAATCCAAATGGGTCGGTTGATGGCATTACAGGCTTAACAACGACAGATGGTCGAGTAACCATCATGATGCCGCATCCAGAACGCAATATACGTACGGTTCAGCATTCATGGGCACCAGATGATTGGGGTAAACATGGCCCATGGTTAAGATTATTCCAAAATGCACGGGCATGGGTAGATTGCTGAGATAATTTATTGCCCAGCGCGCCGTAAATGCAGATTTTAATGGTGTTAGAAGCTACCTCCTAAAAAATGGTATTTAAAAAAACTTATTTTTAACTTAATTTAGGCATCATTCGGATACATATAAAACAACAACAAAATCCGATTTTAGTAAAAAAATAACAGGTATATCACAAAATTAATTTATTTTAGAAGAAATAAGTGATATAATACTATCTAAAGTGGCTAGATTGTTTTGGTTAGTGGCGAATTACAGCTATGGGCTTTAATGAAAAAAGCGATAGTGCTTCATAGATGTATAAATTAATTGATAAAACAATCAGCTTACGGGCACCGTCTCTTCATGAGCAACGTGGTTTGGATATTACCTAGCACCACTACGAGCAAGCTTATGAATTTCAACAATCGTTAACACATGAAAAATGAGTGAATGGAATCCTATGCTGAGAAAAGTATCAAAAGAAACGGATCAGCTGGTCCATAATAGACGAATTGTATTTACGGCAATACATAGAAGCATGTCTGCGCAAGATGCAGATAAACTATACCTATATTGGCATAAAAACCATGGTAGTAAAGCCAAAATTGAAGTGATTCCGCTGGTGCAAGAATTTGCGAACACATTTGGTTTAGATTCCAGCGTGCGCTCTCAATTGAGAACGACCTTATACGAGTGTTTACATAAAGATGATGTTAAGCTAGAGCCTGATCCCGGTGAGCCAGGGGGCGTGCGTTATGAGGATTTAACTCCGACACCTAATCCCGTTGCGGATGTGCAAACAACACCGACTCCGACCAAGGCACTGACAGATGAGGATATTGTTTTCCTAGATTTATATCAGGCAATTGCAGTACGTGTACGCCGTGAGTCTGCGGCGAGTTGGGATGACACGGCAGAAATCGTGGTTGAGGATCTAGAAACAAGACCGCTTGCCGATGCCACGAAGCAAGAAATTACAAATTGGCAAGCCGCGACGAATCAAGCAACGGCACCGATGTTAGAGAATCTAGAAGAAAAAAGTACTTTTATCCATATGTTGTATATTGCAATGTGTGAGGTGTTGGGGCCCTCGAGTGCGGATCATGTGTTAGCGCAAGCCAAATCAGATGCGAGTCTGTCAAGTGCATCACAAAAATTTTCGCCTGCGAAATTCTTATAAAAGTAGGTAGAACACATTTTTGTCATCAAGCGGATTGATGGCGAAATGCAGCCAGGCTAAATAGCCCAAATATTAATATTATTAATCCTGACAGGCCCAAAATAGGGATGGCGTTTGCCCCGCCAGTAATGGGATTAAGTTCAAAGTTAAATAATTGGTCATCGGCTGCACCGAAGGCAACTCGAATATTGTCTACATGCATTAACACATCGCTTCCCCATCCTGATCCAATGCCGGTATTGATACCAATAATATAAGTTGTGCCAATGCTTAAATCCGGTGGTATAGGATCGCCGCCCGCGCCTGTTTGCGGGCCACTTAACCAGTTTGCAAAGGTGAGATTAAAGTTTTGTACAACCCCACTAGAAACAGCAGCGCTTGTATCACAATCTGAACAAAACATCCAAAATTCAGCAGCAGAGATACTGTTGCTCACCCAATCATCTGTTGTGATAGGGCTGGTAAATCCGGGTTGATAAATGGCCTCAAAAATGAAAACACCATTGGTATCATCGCTTGGATCGAGGGGAGAATTATTATCATTAAACCAAAACAACCTTAAGGCTGGGTGTAGGTTAACCCCCACAGATGAGCTGCTGTCTCGATAATAATCAAAAGAGAGCTCAGATAAGTTTGCCAAGGTGCGAGTAGGAAAATCAATCGTGCTTAAGGATGTTTGCCAGATGAATTGATAATCGGCTTTATCTTGGCTTGGCGTGTTAAATGCGGTGGAAAATTCAATAGAACCAGTGCCTAGTCCGCTTATCTGTCCTGGTCTCGCTTGTGTTGTGGTGATTGCCACCGATGAATCTGCCCTTACATTGGCTGGCAGCCAGCCTTGCGGAGCGGGTGGGGTGATTATTGATTCGGCAGCATGGGTTGTAGATGACAATAAAGCAAACAATAAACCAGCAACAAGACGGCGAGAAGTAATGCATTTGAGCATAATAATTTCCTTGTTTTCAGTAATTCAAGCGTAACAGAAACGGGCACTATAAAACAATTTTTTTGCCTGTTAAAATTGGTGCATTTTTATTGTGGGTGTTGCCAAGTTGTGGTTCAATCACTGCAATCTGTAAAGGATAAGGCAGGTGAGAATGACATAATTCCTGAAGTGGTTTGCTATCTTGTTTGCTATCTAACCACTGCTCCGCTTGTTCGATTGTTAGCATAACGGGCATGCGATCTTGAAATTGTGCTAACTCGGGTGCGGCAGTGGTCGTCACAATAGCACAGGATAAAACATGCTGAATGCCATCGCTCCAATAATCCCAGAGCCCCGCAAATGCCATTGCCTGATCGACAGCTGAAAATAGCAAGGGTGTTTTCTGTTTCTCATTACCTTGCCATCCTACAAATGAATGCGCAGGAATAACGCAACGCTTATGGCGAAAGCTCCCTTTATAGGCACGGCTAATATCCAGTTTTTCGCTACGTGCATTAAATATGGGATAACGTGTTGATGGCTCATCGCTCCAATTGGGCACAAGCCACCATCGCATATCGCTAATAATGCGTTGACCTTCCCAATGATGGATAACGGGCACTTGATCGGTTGGCGCTAAGTTATAGCGCGTAGGCATAGGGCCCAAATCTACCTTTAAGCTAGCGAGCAGGCGATGAAGCTTGGCATCATCAACGATATTATAGCGGCTAGGCAAGGTTCACCTGTCTACGCGTTTTAGGCTCTAACAACAATTTTCTACATTCCGCTGCTGAGAATTGCGCCACGCCTTTGAATCGGGTTATTTCTGGTTTTGTAAGGGGCTCGATTAGGGCCATCCGTTGTGGTTCATCCCACGCATAATGTGTTTGGGATGATTGTGTGTCTCTTATCCGGAAGTGTGGCGGTAGGATGATAGATACTAAGTTGGCATCGATTAACGGGCTGAGATAGTGTTCAAATAGCGTTAATAACAACATCCGAGCATGGATACCGTCTATATCGGGATCAGTCAGGATCAAGATCCGAGAAAAAGGCAAATTATCGGGTTGGCAATCTGCTTGAATACCACAATCTAAAGCGTGGAATAGTTTTTGACAAAATACATTGGCTAATATTTTAGCCTCACTTGTTTTGTCGGCATTAATTAACTTGCCTTGCAAGGCCAACACGCTTTGGCTGGGTTTATGCATGGCCTGTTGCACAGTGCTTGCCGCCGATTTTCCTTCAACAATAAATAACTCTTTCATCTCGTTTATTGGCAATCGCCAACGGTGCCGAAGTGGAAAACCAGCCCAAAGGTGCCTAAAAGTAATAATATGAGGCAAAACAAAGTTAAGAATATAAATATTATTTTTCGGTGCCTGTTTTTCTGGCATTTAAGTCGGCGATACATGAATAGCATAGAAACCAAGACACTGGTGATATAAAGTGCGACCATACCAAAGCTGAATAAATGCCAAGGGCTGCTGCCTGGCGGACAGGGTTGCCAAGCATGGGCATTGTGCATCAATAGCGTGCTTAAGATCAATAATAGGAACAGTAATTTAGGCGTTGATCTCTCTATCATGCGACCTATTTTACAGCACTTTGTTAGCGATCCTTGTGTTGGTAGACACTATCGTATTTGACGACACGATCTTTACCCGATTTCTTTGCTTGGTAGAGTGCATCATCGGCCTGTATAGCGAGTTGCTCAAGACTAACGAGATTATTTTCATCAAATAGAACTACCCCAATGCTCACGGTATATTGGATGGTTTTATTATGAAAGTTAACGACACTATTCTTTAATGAATCTCTAATATTATCTAGTAAGTGCATAGCGCTCTCTAAACCCGTATCTGGCAATGCGAGCGCAAACTCCTCACCACCAACACGCCCCACCAAATCACTTTTCCGTAAGTATTTATCTAAATTAGAAGCAAAATATTTTAATACCAGATCTCCGCCAGCATGGCCATAAACATCATTGATTGTTTTAAAATTATCTATGTCAAGATAGGCGAGTGAGAACAATGATTTATTTCGAATAGTTAAGTTTAATAAATTATTCGCATTTTGAAGAAAAGCCCCACGCGTCATAAGCCCCGTTAACGCATCATATGTTGCCAGGTTTCGCTGTGTTTTTTCTAGCTGATCAATTTTAATTATCAAACCAATCAAGTACCAAGAAAATAGGGGGGCGATAATAGTTGGCGTTACAACGGATATGAATATAAATATCGGTTTGGATTCTAGACCAGAAATTTTTAAGGCAAAAACAGTAATCAATATAGAAACAATAATGGATATTAATGTGATTATTGCACACACTAAAGGCCGGCAAAATTTAAGGATTAATTCTTTCATATTGATAAAATAATTTCGGTAATTATGAGCATAATATTTCTGACGGATTTAAATCATGCCACCATAATATAGTAAATAAATAAGATAAGTGGTTCTTGAGGAACTATAATATCTTTCTTTATCATAGCGAGCAAGGGATCTAGAGCATTTTTATAAACGGCTAAAAATAAAAAAGCCGAACCCTAATAAAAGGATTCGGCTGATTTACATTTTCTTGAGAGAGAAAATTAACAAAGGGTTTTGTTCAAGCTAGATTGTTAGAAGTTAACCTGTCCCCAAACCCAGAACTTTTCAGTGTCTACTCGGCTGCCAAATTCGCTATCCGCATTGTAATCAGCATAGGCGGCACCGATTTTATAGTGTTTCATGAATTTCTTAACAACTAATAAATTGAACTCAGAGCCAGCATCTAGGCTGCCTTTATCTGTTTCGAAATCATGATAAATACCGACGACTTTGGCGCCGAATACTTTACCAACAACGGTAAGGTAAATATCTTGCAAGCCTTGCGATGGGGTGCTCAAGAATTGATCTGCCCAACCTTGGAAAGGATGGTTGGTACCGAGCGGTGTTTTGAAGCTATCTGTGCCATCGCCTTCTTGTAATTCATAAGACAATTTGGCCATCCAGCCTTTATATTTACCGCCGATTTCAGCGAGGTAGTAATTTTGAGCATCCATGGTGCCATCTCTATAGTCATCTTGGCGGGCAAATTCAGCCGTGTATATTATGTTGAAGCCATCATTGATTGGCACAGCACCATTCCAGCGTAAACCGAGTGTTTTAGTGCCTATAGCGGGTGCATCTTCAAAATCAAGCAGGTAGGCATAGCCTTCTAATGTGCCGGCTGAGAAACCTTTATACACACCTCGGAAAAGGTGAGAATCCATATCAACCACCCCATTACGGATAATGCCGGCATTGCGATCATCACCAAAAATAGTATTCCGCTTGTTGATATAACTATAGCTTAATTCTGTTTTATCGAAGGATTTATTAGTGAGTGTAAAACCATCATAAGATTGGTGGTTTTGACGCCATAACACGTTACCAATAAAGCGATGGAAGGGCGCACCACGATGGGTGATTTCTTGGCGACCATATTTGAATTCAGTATTCCAATTGTTATACGCTAAATAGGCTTGTAATACTTCTGTATTATTAGGATCGGCAATGACAGAGTATTGTGTATTACCATTCGTTGTACTATTGAAATTATCCGACCCAATTTCAGATACATCTTCCACTTCGACCTTGCCACTAAAACCGCGGAATTTAGCCGTTTCATAGCCCAAAGTGGAGCGGATAGTAAAGGCATTGGCATCTTTCAGAGCATTATCTTGATTCACGTTCTCATAACGTGCTCTGGCTGAGAAGCTGATTTTACCACCCGTTAGGGCATTAAAGAAGGTGTTTTCTTCGGCTTGGACGGGGGTTGTTGTGAGCGTGCCTAAGCCTGCTGATAGCAGGGCGATAGTGAGCGTTTTTTTAAGATAAGGCATGTTTTTCCTAAGTTTTAATATGAATGATAATAGGGTGATTTGATCAATGCCATGATGTAGGTCAATTTCAAATTTCACCTTGCGAGTAAGATAATAATAATGAGCATTAAGATAAAAGAAACACTTTTCCAGAAAACAACAGGGTTGCGTTCCATCAAAGGTGGACGTGCTTTGTTTAGAAATTCTTGGTTTGGATTGCGTAAGTCATAGGTAAACTCAGAAAGTTCGCCATAACGTTTATAAGGATCTGGCTGAAGCGCTTTTTGCAACACACCATCCACCCAAGCAGGAATTTCCCGCTCATCATGCAACACAGAGGCATAGCTTAGTTTTTTCTGCGCGGCACGCGTTTTTGTTCTAGCAACCTGCACCCCATAAGGGAATTGGCCATGTGATAGCATTTGATAGGTAATCACCGCTAAGGAATAGAGATCTGAGCGGGGTGTGCCACTTTCGCCGAGGAAATATTCTGGGGCGGTGTATTGTGCTGTGCCGAGCAATTCTTCGCGGTCAAGCGGGCTGCTGATTTCGACTACACCCGCGACTTTAGTCGCACCAAAATCGATGATTTTTACCGTGCCCGTGGTATCAATCATGATGTTTTCTGGTCTGAGATCTTGATGTAGCATTTCAAGCCGATGGAAAGATTGCAATCCTCTCGCAATTTGCTCCACGATGCCGCGTACCGTTTCCATATCGGGTTTCGGATTATCAATCATCCATTGGGTGAGCGTTTGCCCATCAATAAATTCAGTAACGATATAGAGGAAATTACGTTTTCTATCTTGTAAACAAGGTTTGAGCACATGCGGGCTGCTAATGCGTCGTGCAATCCATTCTTCCATCAGGAAGCGCTCTAGGTAAGCAGTATCGCCCTGTAAATCAATAGAAGGGGTTTTGATGATCACTTGTGATTCGGTTTCAATATCAACGGCGAGATAAACATGGCTACGGCTACTCGCATGCAAGCTACGGATGATTTTATAACCATCGAAGAGCGCCCTGGCTTCCATAATGGGCGGGAAGGGGAGTTCAGTTAGCTGTTGATGTATTTCTGACGCATCTTGAGTGGGCAGATCATTGATTTTCAAGATCTGAATGGTGAGGTTATCTGTACTGCCTTGCTCAAAGGATTCATCCACGATTGCTTTTGCCGCCGCATCCAAATTAGCGGCGTGTGAAGAGATCGTATTAATAATAAAATCTTCGCTGGCAAATTCATATACGCCATCGGTCGCCAACACGAATATATCTTCTTTTTCCACGGATAGGGATTGATAATCAATTTCAAGCTTTTGATTGATACCTAAAGCACGGCTTAGATAGCTTTTATCTTTAGAGACCCAAAGCCGATGATCATCGGTTAACTTTTCCAGCGTGTTATTGCGTAAGCGATAAATCCGAGTATCACCAATATGGAATAAATGTGCCGTCGTTGATTTAATCACGATAGCACTAAAAGTGCACACAAATCCTTTATCTTTATCATAACGATGATGGCTTTTCTGGCTTTGTGAATGCAGCCATGAATTGGTTGCCGTTAATACGCGATGTGCTGATTTCTTAACAGACCATGCTTCGGAGGTACAAAAATAGTCTTCTAAAAAGCCACGCACACTGGCTTCGCTCGCCACTTGGCTCACATCGCTGCTGCTAATACCATCGGCCAATGCAATCGCCACGCCCTTAGACGTCAGGAAAGGTTCTTCAGGAATATAGGCGCCATGGAAATCTTGATTGATTTCTTTGCGACCCTTATCTGAATATTGGCCAATCGTAATTTTTAATGAGTTTGTCATAAGTAATATGCCTCCACCTGCCTAAGTAGGCTAGGTGGAGGTTTAAGTAATATTATAGTTTACGTTCAGCGCTAGTCTTAACGTGTGTGTAGTATAACGGTAAGCCCACTAATACAAAGCCACCCACTAAGTTACCCAAAACAGTGGGTAACTCATTCCATACAACATAATCCATGATGGTGAATTCACCACCCATAATCATAGAGAACGGGAATAAGAACATATTAACAATTGAATGCTCAAAGCCCATGTAAAAGAACAACATGATAGGCATCCACATCGCTGCCATTTTACCCGTTGCAGAGGTTGAAATCATCGCGCCAACCACACCCATAGAGACCATCCAGTTACATAACATACCGCGGATGAATACAGTAAGCCAGCCATCTACACCGTGTGCCGAATAGCCTAATGTACGCGACTCACCAATGCTAGCTACTTTTGCAGCAATCGCGCCACCATCGGTATTAAAGCCATAGGTGAAAATGAACGCCATCATAAATGCCACCATTAACGCGCCACCTAAATTCCCCAAGAATACCCAGCCCCAGTTCCGTAAGACTTGCTTGCCAGTTACGCCTGGACGCTTATCAAGCAAAGCAAGTGGCACCAACATAAATACGCCTGTTAACAAATCAAACTTCATTAGATAAAGCATGATAAAACCAACAGGGAATAATATGGCACCCAGAACAGGCGAACCTGTTTTCATTGCAACAGTGATGGCAAAAACAGCCGCCAAGGCAAGCGTCGCGCCTGCCATGAATGCGCGGATAAGCGTGTCTTTGGTAGACATATAAACTTTTGATTCACCTGCATCCACCATTTTGGTTACAAATTCTGTCGGTTCTAAATAAGACATTGTGTATTCCTTGTTAATATAAATAAGAGTAGGAAATCGCCTACCGTCACCGTAGTCATAGCAAAAGCCATGCCAAAACAACAAGGAGGTGTAACAGGTTGTTATAAAATGATTTTATAAGGGTTTATTGTTTTCAATGGAAGGAATGGAAAAAGGATATGCCCGTTTAGGTGCATATCCCTCTGATGTTGCTCCAAATAGATCTGCTTATTTGGGTGGAAGATGGTGCAGGGTGGCTGAAGCGATTAAGATGGCACGACCACCAATACGGATATCTAATTCATCTTGGCGATTATTATCCATTTCTACCTGTAATACACTCCGGCGATTATCATCATCGCCGCGTTCTACACTAAAGGCATGCGTGCCTTCTTGGGTGAAATCAAACGAGCACAGGTATGCGGCAAAAGCAGACATCGCGCTACCAATTGGAGGGTCTGTACGCACACCAATATTCGGCCCTAGCAGACGCACATTGAAATCGGCACCTTGGTAAGGCGTTTTAGGTGAGAAGAGCAAAATTTCTTGTGCTGCTGTTTGCGGCGCTGCAGATTGGCTCCACGCGATGAAATTAAATTGTGCGTTGCGTACGGTTTCATATTTCCATGCAGGTACAATCAAATAAGGGAATCCACAAGATGCCAAACGTGTGGTGTATCGTTTGCTATCAATATCGCTCGCTTCGATAGACAATAAGTCAGCAATTTCAACATTAGTTGGCGTAAAGCGATCAATAATAGGCGCGACACTGCGTTCACACTGTATCAAATCTACTTTGCCATTTTGAGACGAAATAAGCACCTCTATACTGCCTACGTTTTGTTCAAATATAAATTTTGAAATAGGATCTGAAACGGATATGTCGCCATTTTCCGCAAGCACATAAGCGGTTGCAATAAGCGGATGTGCTGCGAAGTCAATTTCACAGAAGGGTGAAAAAATACGCATTTTTAAGGTGGCGGAAGTATTGCTTGGCGATAAAACGAATACGGTTTCAGAGAGATTCATTTCGCGGGCGATCAAGGCCATTTGTTGATCTGACAATTCATCAGCTTTAGGGAAAACAGCAATTTGAGCGCCTTCATAAGCTTGCTCAGTAAAGACATCTGCAATGTAATAATCTAGGCTCATGATGTTGCTCCTGTTAAATTGATTTCGACCCGATCACCCGTAATACGTATGGCATAAGCATCGACTGACACACTTTCATCTTCTAAACAAACACCCGTTTTCAAGCTGAAATGTTGTTTGTAAAGCGGTGATGACACCATTGGCTCGCCTTTAATATCGCCAATCAAACCGCGAGAAAGTACATGCACCTGGCCAAAAGGGTCATAGTTATTAATGGCATACACCGCATCATTTTGTGGCATATAAAATATCGCGACTTGGGTGTCTGCCACTAAGGCACAGACACCAGAGTTAGGTTGCAAATCATCTTTGCTACATATATCCTGCCAGCTCATGACACTTTCTCCGTTAATAACAATTCACGCTCTTCGATATTAGCAGGACGAATCTGCCCACGTTCCTCGACGAATAGAATATTCTCATCATGTTTATCGCTATTCACAAAAGTGCGGAAGCGTTTGAGTTTAGATTCATCTTTAATGGTCGTTTTCCATTCACATTGATAACTATCAACGACATGCTGCATTTGGTTTTCTAAACGGTCACAAATATCCAATTTATCATCAATCACAACAGATTTTAGATAATCCAAGCCGCCTTCCATATTTTCCATCCAAACGGATGTGCGCTGCATGCGATCTGCTGTTTGCACATAGAAGGTGAGCACACGGTCAATATATTTAATTAAGGTTTCTTTATCGAGATTAGTCGCGAACAAATCACCATGACGCGGCTTCATACCGCCATTACCACATACATATAGATTCCAACCGCCTTCAACTGCGATAATCCCAATATCCTTACTTTGTGCTTCTGCACATTCACGGGTACAGCCTGACACGGCAAATTTGATTTTATGCGGAGCACGTAAGCCTTTGTAGCGATTCTCAAGCGCCACAGCAAGGCCAACACTATCATCGACACCAAAGCGACACCAGGTGCTACCAACGCATGATTTAACCGTACGCAACGATTTACCATAGGCATGGCCGCTCTCAAATCCAGCATCAATCAATTCTTGCCAGATTAAAGGTAATTGATCCACACGGGCACCAAATAAATCAACCCGCTGGCCGCCTGTCACTTTAGTATAAAGCCCATATTTTTTAGCAATTTGACCAATTGCAATCAAGCCTTCAGGGGTGACTTCACCGCCTGTCATCCGGGGCACAACAGAATAGGTGCCATCTTTCTGCATATTCGCCAAAAAGGTGTCATTAGTATCTTGCACGCCAACATGCTCATCTTTCAACACATACTCATTCCAATAGGAGGCCAGAATTGAGCCGACAGCTTGTTTACAAATTTCACAGCCATGGCCGGAGCCGTGTGCGCTAATCAAATCATGAAAGGTTTTTATTTCTTCCACCATCACCAAATTATACAAATCTTGGCGGGTATACGGAAAATGTTCACACAGATCAGTATTGACCTCAATCCCCACTTTTTCAAGCTCGCAATCCAACACGGATTTTAAGAGGGCCGCACACCCACCACAGCCTGTTGCCGCTTTGGTATCCTCTTTCAACGCACCGAGGTTGGTATTACCCGCTTCAATAGACGCACATACTTGACCTTTCGACACATCATAACAAGAACAAATCTGCGCCGAATCGGGTAGGGCATCAGGGCCTAAACCAACCGACTCATCAGAGCGTGCCGGTAGAATTAAAGAATCTGGGTTTTCTGGCAAATCAATGCCGTTTAAATAATATTGCAACATGGAGGGGTAACCAGAGGCATCACCGACCAATACTGCACCTAATAAATGCTTATTATCTTGGCTGACCACAATGCGTTTATACACGCCATCAACCCCATTTTGGTAGGTATACACTAATGAACCGGGTGTGCTGGCATGGGGATCACCAATACTAGCGACATCGACGCCATTTAATTTCAGTTTGGTGCTCATATCTGCACCAGTAAATAATTCATCGCCGCCAGCGAGTTGGTCAACCACCGCCCGCGCCATCGCATAACCGGGTGCGACCAAACCAAACATCTGCTCTTGCCATGAGGCACACTCGCCAATCGCATAGATATCAGGATCAGATGTTAAACATTGATTATTGATCACAATACCACCACGGGTGCCAATTTCAAGACCACAAGCGATTCCTAATTCATCCCGCGGGCGAATACCTGCGGAGAATAGGATCACATCTGTTTCTAATGACTTGCCATCAGAGAAAGTCATCTTATGTACGCGTTCATCGCCATCAGAAATATCAGTGGTATTTCTATTTAATAAAACAGACACCCCTAAATCTTCAATTTTACTGGCCAACATCGCCGCGCCGCCATCATCCAGTTGCACACCCATTAAGCGTGGGCCAAATTGCACAACATGTGTTTCCAGACCTGAATTTTGTAATGCTTTTGCCGCTTCCAACCCAAGCAAGCCACCGCCCACAACCGCACCCACTTTGGCATCTTTTGCTGCTGCCATCATCAGATCAAGGTCATCAATCGTGCGGTATGGAATACAGTTTTTGCGATCATGCCCCGGAATAGGGGGCACGAATGCAGACGATCCTGTTGCTAGAATGAGTTTGTCATACGCAATGGTGTGGCCTTTTTCAGAAATGACTTTTTTATTCTTACGGTCAATTTCAATTGCCTTATCGCCGATATGCACGGTGATATTGTTTTCTTCAAAGAAATTAGGCGACACCAACGATAAATCTTCAGCTGATTTACCATCAAAATATTCGCTTAAATGCACACGATCATAAGCAAGGCGTTGTTCCTCACAAAAGGTGACGATCTCGTATTTATCTGCGATTTCACTTGCGGCCATATTCTCAAGAAAATTTTGACCGACCATGCCGTTGCCGATGACAACCAGCGTTTGTTTTGTACTCATAACATCTCACTGCATTAAAGGTATATGTGAGTGTTAAAGCACTATTCATGCCAGAAAGTATTTACCATCAAATGACGGTGTAAGGGTAAATGTGCGCTTAGTTTTCTCTCAGGCGCACCAAAATAATGCAGGGCATTATTCTAATAGTGCATAAGTCAGCCAATCATCCATTGAAAAAGCCAAGTGACACACGGGATTCCCTGTATGCTTGAATCCAAGCACTAGCGCTAATGCGAGCGTACCAAATATCCAGAGCACCCAACCGAAGTCTGAATTCACAGGTTCTACTTACCCAGCCTATTTTCTTCATGGCTCTCTAACCATAAGGGATATTGAAGCATCGCCTTAGCAAATAACTGGCTTTGTAAATGGTGCTTTAACCAGCGTTGCAAATGCGTATAAGGGCCATCTCGATAGCGTTGTCGATTAACGCGAGAGAACTGCCGCACAAAAGGTAATAATGCAAAATCAAGCAAGCTGGGTGTGCCGCCCATTAAGAATGGGTGGTGTGACAAACGCTGTTCTAATGCCTGGATAAAAGGCTCGCATTGTAGGCGACATGCGCCTTCATCATCGCCATGAAAACGTTTGGCACGTTTATAGCGTTCTAAGTCGGGTTTGAATTGTTGATCATTTTCATTGATGATTGTCAGCATTTCAGGCAATGCGTTTGCATCTTCTGCATACAGTAAATTGTCAGGGTCGCTCAAATTAAGCGCCCATAACATAATGTCTAAGCTTTCATCGAGCACGTGAGTGCGAGGTTCAGTGCTTAATACTAAAACAGGCACCGTGCCTTTGGGGGAAAGCGCCAACATCTCAGCAGGTTTATTCCCCATCACAATCGCGCGAATGGATACCGTTTGTCGAGACTTTAAAATGGCCAACCTAGCACGCATGGCATAGGGGCAGTTTTGCAAGGAATAGAGTATTGGGAGCGTCATAAAGCGTGCGCTATTTATAGACCTTTTACATATTGATTTCTAGTTGAGAGCGCCACCATTTGGTCCAGGTTTTGCGGTGCATTCTCATCACCCTTTAACATGCTTTCAAATTGAGCCAGTAATTGTGCCTTGTCTGGCGCTGCTTTAGAGCCAGACCCAATGTCAGTGAGATCAATAAAAAATTCATCAAATAAATCACCCAGATCATTCACGATATCTACATTTAAAAACTGCTCATTATTGTAGATGCTGGGATAGCCGCCTTTTTGTTTATCAACGGCAAAAGAAACGCCTTTAACATTGGTGATCGTAGTCGATTTTTCGCATGCCAGCATACAGCCATCTTCAATGCTGGGTTTATTACAACCGACAGTGCGCTGGAAGAAGCATTGCCTGCTGGTCATCAGCAAAATAGGGTGATAAATGCTATATATCAATTTGAAGTGTTCAGGTCGTGCGATTTTTTTGATTTGCATGCGGTTAATTTCATTTGAAATAAACGCGCCCGCACAATTTAATTCTTCTTGCAGACTTAATAATGCATAGGAATTAGTAGTATTTAAAAAGGGACCTGCAATCCACTCAATGCCCATTTCAAATGCTTTGTATGCAATGCCGGTGTTATTGCTAACAATGCGTTTGGGGCGAACCTCTTCTAAAATCCGCACAGATTCATCATAATCTTTACCAATTAACACCGCAGGAAACCATGGTATTAAACGTGGATTATTCAAGAAAATATCGATGTGTTTATTGCAGCCTTTTTTGAGACTTTCAGGCACTTTGAAATATACATCTGCTTGGGTTAAATCACCTAAATAGAGATCTTTTACATCGGCTATTAAAATGGATAAACTTGGCTTGTCAGCAAGTTTTTTGTGCGTCACTAATTCGGGCACTGTAACGTGAGGAATTATTTTGGCAGACTCAGTGAGCAACAAAGTTGCTTGATTTTTAAGCGTGGTTATTTCCTTAAACGGAATGCTTAAATTTTCATCCAAGCCCGTGCAATTAAAATCGATAATCTCAAAATGATTGAAAGCAAAGTTTTTGAAACTTTTTTCTAAGGCTGATTGATCAATCGGCGATTGCTGGGCAGCGCTGAGTGTGGAGCCTGTTGCTAGGCGATGCGTTTTATCGTTATCACCCTCTATGATAGTGAGCGTTAATGGATCGTTCAATTTTCCCGAAAAAGAAAAAGAAAGGGTTTGCTTGGCAATGCTAATGTCTTTGACCTTTTCAGCAAGCTCATCACCCAAGCTATTTTTTTTCTGAAAATGTATGACCTTAATTTTCTCAACAGCTGCCAATGAATCAACTTTGCTTTCTTTTACCGCATGTTTAAGGCTGTAGTCACGCGGGCTGTCGATAAACATATCTTTGGTGAGATCGCCCTGTAAAAAAGAGTTAGTAAAGCTGCGGTTAAAAACACGATGCAAGTTAGCATCATCATTTTGTAATTGGCCTGACTTTTCAAAGGTATCGATTTGTTTGCGCCATGTGTCAATAACGGTATACACATAATGCGCATTTTTGATTCGGCCTTCCACTTTCAGAGAATCAACCCCGGCATCAACCAGTGCTGGCAGATCAAAATAGGCGGAATTATCTTTTAGGTTAAGCGGGTAGGCGTTGCCTGCTTCGGTAATTTCATATTCATCGCGACAGGCTTGGCTGCAACTGCCACGGTTGCCCGAGTTACCCACGCTCACTGAGCTAGAATAGCACTGACCAGAAAAAGCAACGCACAAGGCGCCGTGTACAAAAACTTCGCTTAATAGATCATGTTGATGGGCAAGGGAGGTTAATGATTTTATTTCGCCGAGATTAAGTTCTCGAGACAAGTTAAGCCGCGTTGCACCCATTTTTGCAAGAAACTTTATTTGCCCTTCATTATGCGTTGTTAACTGGGTTGAAGCGTGAATTTTTAACGTAGGGAAGTGTTTTTTAACTAAATTGAACACGCCCAAATCTTGCACGATAATGCCATCTATTTTGGTGTTGACGAGTTTATTTAGCAGCTTAATTAAGCTCGCCATTTCTTGCTCTAAAATAACCACGTTTAGGGTCAAAAATACTTCACAATCATGCTCGTGCGCTAAGCGTGAAATCCCCGGTAAATCATCAAAAGACAAATTAGAGGCTCTGTTACGCGCATTGAAATTATCTAAACCACAATACACCGCATTAGCACCCGCAATAACCGCTGCTTTAATGGCTTCAACATCGCCACCTGGCGCTAATAATTCAATTTGTTTATTCATTTTGCGGCTCAGTATTGATAGACAGTGACTAAGGAGTCAGTTTAATGTGGGTTTATAATGATAAGGGTGAAGGGTTCAGCGACAGCATATTATGCATCATGGCAAGAATTAAGCAAGATAACGGTGTTTGCTTTGTGCCTTCTCGGATGACGCTATCGCTTATCCAAGCTACAGCAGACCTAATTCTCTACTAGCCTGTAAATAACTTTGTGTAACTGCCATATTGATTAAATGAAGCCCGCCAATGGGTCTTCAAACCGAATGGTAATTTCAATATTAAGATTTCTAGCGACTTCTTTTGACATTCAATCAGTGGATGTCAGAAAACACTTCAGGGTGTTGCTCTGCAACGCGTAACAAAGATTTAGCGGGGCCTTTTGGCATTCTTCTACCTTGCTCCCAGTCTTGGACTGTCCGAATACTCACACCCATTAAACCTGCAAAAGAAGCCTGAGAAAGCGCTAAGTTTTTACGAATTATTTGAGCAGATGAAGGATCTGTTAACGTTATTGTTTTTAACTGAATCTCACCTTTGTTATATTTTTTTATCTCTTTTATGCCGTCGAGAATTTCCATGCCTATATTACGATCAGTCATATTGAATCTCCTGTGCTATTTGTTTAAGAATATGGGCGGGTATTGATTCTTTTTCATTTTTCGCATACAGCGTAAGCAACCAAATTTCATCAGCAGTATCTTTCCAGTAATAAATCACTCGGAGACCACCGCTTTTGCCTTTATTATTGATGGCCCACCTGATTTTTCTTACGCCACCGCTGCCTTTAATAATATCTCCTTTTTCAGGGGCATCCATGACATACCGTTGAAATAGGCGATACTCATCATCATTCATATACCTTGAAAGGTGATTTGTGAAAATAGATGTTTCAATAAATACCATGGGCCAATGGTACGGCAATGCCGTATTAATTTCAAGTGTTAGCGTTTAAGTTGGGCTTATTTATTCAGCAAAAACAATAATACAATGAAAATTAATAGGTCAGCCAGCTTGATTTGAATAAATGCACTAAAAGGATGCGGGGCATTATTCTAATAGTGCATAAGTCAGCCAATCATCCATTGAAAAAGCCAGGCGACACCGCGGATTCCCTGGATGATGAATCCAAGCACTAAAGCCAATGCTAGCGTGCCAAATATCCAGAGCACCCAGCTAAAGCCTGAATCCACAGGTTCTACTTTATAGTTTATTCTTGCTTTAACTTGCTCAGGGAGGTTGCCGGCACTTTCTAATTCTTGAATCACTATTTTAGGATAAGCATTAAATTCAGCCTGTCGGGCTGACTTAGGAAAGGTACCTAATATGTTGTGGATATCCTTGTGACCATGACGTTTAAAATATAAAGATATTGCCTCGGTATAAGCAATGTTTCTAACACCAGATAAAAAGAGATATTTTCCTGCTTCCATGGTGTCGCCCATGGCGAGCAAGACTTGTCCATATTGCTCGTAAAGTGTTACATCATATTTTGAGGTTGCCAAATGACTTTGCAATATTTCTTTTGCTCGCCAAAGCGTGCCATCAAGAATATGCTTTTCTAGTTCTATTTCTTGCATGAATGTTACTCCAGCAGAGCATAAACTGCACCCGCACCACCATCATGTTCTGGGGTGGAGCAGAATGCTTGTACGGCAATAGTTTGTTGCAGCCATGCATTGACCATGCTTTTGAGGACGGGTTTATTGTCTTTAGAGCTCCAGCCTTTGCCGTGTACGATGCGAACGTAGTGAATTTGATAGCTATGGCAGTCTGAGAGGAATTTTTCGAGTGCTTGGCAGGCGATGGTGGCGGTCATGCCATGTAAATCCAAAGAGGCTTCGATCTTAAATCGGCCAGTGCGAAGCTGGTTGATAATGTTTTCTTTTACATCTTCTCGGTGGAACTCAAGCACTTCTTCGCTGCCGACTTCAATGGGGTCAAATTCAGCCGAGAGGCGGGCTTGCAAAGGGGCTTCTATGAACACGGGCGTGGCAGTTGCTTCTGGGCGAAGTTTTGCGGTGGCATCAGGGTGTTGCTGTTCTGTGCTGAGCCGTTCTACATCGCCAAACACTTCATGAAATAGATCCTCACCTTGCAAGGAGGATTCTGCCAATAATTGCTCAGGTTCTTTGGTTTCTTCTATTTGTTCCTGCTGATCTGCTTCCTGATAAGCAGAATGGGCATTGCCCTTGATACGTTCCGCTTTGGGTTTGGCGAGATCTGAGACGATATGCTGGTTGCTTACGCGCTCAGTATTACCTGCTTCAGATAGGAAGAGGGCGAGATCATCATCAGAAATGGCGGTTGGTTTTTTCATGAATTAGGCGCTAACAAGTGCTTCTGCTGGCTTTTCAACTTTCTCATCTTCACGCACTAAGGCAATAATAGTCCAGCCATCGGAGAGTGTGAAAGTATGGATATCGGTAAAGAAGCGCAGGCGATCTTTGGGATCCAACGCAAACAGTGGAATGGCATTTTTGCCATATTGTGCCCGATAACTTTCGTAGTCAAAGCTATCACTGAGCTTGGTTTGTTTGACTGTTGCGCCTTTAGAAATATAGCTAGCGAGTTTGCCAAAGTTGATATCGTCGCCAAATAAAACTTTGGCATCATGTTGTGCCCGACGACGGTTTGATTCATCTCCGCTGCTTTTTTCTTTGTCTTTATCGGTTGAGATAGTGAACACATGTTGATGCCCAAATTCTGAGCGATAACGCAGTCCTGCGAGGGCATTGAGTTCATTTTGAGGTGTGAGGGTGAGCACTTGGCCCAAACCAATCAGGTCAAGGTGTCGATCGGCATGTTCGGATACAGCGTTGCCATAATATGTATCTAGGCCTTTCATACGTGCTGTGCTCGCATTGGTCCAGCTGGTATCGGTTAAACGGGTACGGAAACCATGGTCATTTAGCGCTTTAGCAAGCATACGGGCAACAGGATTAGCGCCAATGATCAGAAATCCTTTGCTTTCAGGCTCGGCAACACCCAGTTTATTGGCGAGAATTTTAGCGGTGGCACCTTGTAAGAAAACCGTACCGATAATAATGGTAAAGGCCAAGGGTACGAGTAATTCAGCACCGGCAAAGCCAATTTCTTCAAGGCGAATGGCAAAGAGAGCGCTTACCGCTGCAGCGACGATTCCACGTGGCCCAATCCAGCTGACTAAGCTTTTTTCTTGCCAAGATAAATCAGAGCGCCATGTGCAAGCGAATACTTTCACTGGACGGGCGATAAATTGAATCACTAGGAATACGCCTACGCCACCCCAGCCTAAGGCAGTAAATTGATTAAAGTTGAGCCGGGCAGCCAATAGGATAAAGAGACCAGAGATAAGCAATACACTGAGGCTTTCTTTGAAATCCAGAATATCCTTCATCGAGAAGCCTTTCATATTGGCTAGCCAAATACCCATCACGGTGACAGTGAGCAAGCCTGATTCTTCGGAAAGATGGTTGGCCACGGCAAAGGCGGCGAAGACCAGTGTTAGCGTGGCAACATTATGGAGGTATTCTGGCAGCAGATGATGGCGTAATACAAGACCGAGTAGATAGCCTGCAACAACACCGATGGCGGTACCGATAGCAATGGTTTTGCTGAAAGCGAGTAGGGTGTGGCTGAAAGTGGGGTAGTGGCCTTGACCTTGGCCCGATAAAATAAATTCAAACACCAATACGGCGAGGATGGCCCCAATCGGATCAATGGCAATGCCCTCCCATTTTAAGATGTTGGAGATTTTGGCATTGGGTCGAACGGTGCGCAGCATCGGTACAATTACGGTTGGCCCCGTGACCACCATAATGGCGCCGAAGAGTAATGATAGCTCCCATGTGAAGCCGAGTAAAAAGTGGGTGGCGACGGCAATAATAGCCCAAATAATGGCAACACCAAAGGTGAGCATGTTTCTAACAACCTGCTGCAAGCCTTTGATTTCATGAAACCTTAAAGTCAGCGCCCCTTCAAATAAGATAATGGAAACGGAGAGGGAGACAAACGGGAAGAGCAGATCGCCAAACAGCGCATCAGGGTCGAGCCAGCCCAATAAAGGGCCGAGTGCCAGACCTGCTAACAGCAAGAATACGATAGCAGGCAGCTTTACCCACCAAGCAAACCATTGACATAAAGTAGCCACAATACCAATAACAGAAATGGCGATAAGTGCATCTTGGTGCATGGGGAATCCTTAAGAAAAACTATCCGTTAATAACACATCATCCAATGGCAACTGGCCACCGCGTGGGCGTGCATCTTCTGTTTTTTTGCCAATGGTAATCATCATAGTAATAATATGATCATGCGGCAAATTAATGATTTTTGCGACCTTGTCAAAATCAAAGCCATCCATCGGGCAACTATCATAGCCCATACCTTGCGCCATCAGCATAATCGTTGTTGCCGCAATGCTAGAGGAACGAAAACATTCATCACGTTGCGCTTGATGATGATTGGTATAGTAATCGGCAATGGCAGGCAATAAAAAATCTTGCACTTCTTTAGGCGCATTTTTCCAATAACGCTCAGGTTGTTTTTCCCAGGCATTGAGATCAGCGCAGAGCACCAATAAGAGAGAGGCTTCGGTGACTTGCACTTGGCCCCAGCTGGCATCTTGTATTTGTTGGCGTATTGCTGGATCTTGCACGCGTACAAAGCGCCAATGTTGGAGATTGAATGCCGTTGGCGACAGAATCGCATGTGACATTAATTCGGTGACTTCTGTTTCTGTCATTTCATGCTCAGGATCGAAATGTTTCACTGAACGTCGATTGACGATCGCTTGTTTAATATCCATAAAATCTCTTAGTTTAACGTGTCAATCCTGAGATAGACCGTTTGTTGTTTCTGATAGTCGCTATGGTATCGTGTCGACCCGTGATTTTCGACATTTATTTCATTATCAATCCGACCTAACTCGATCCATTCACCGACACGACCCGAAATTTGAGTGGCGATCTGGCTTTGTTCATACGCGCCATGGCGCCCCGTAAATTGACTAAATACGGGATGAATATCAACGACTGCATTCCCATTAGCTTGGATCCGCGCGACGGCCTGGAAACCGCTATTGACGTCTAGGTAGTAGTTGTCAGTCTGTACCCCGACGCCACCATAGGGTAAAAACACCAAATAACGCTGTTGCTGTGGAATGGAACGGCCCATTGAAATATACATTGCATTGCCTGCAATGCCTTGTGCTTGATAGGTTTCATGGATGTTGCTACGTATCCTATCCGACCAGCCTTCGACAGAAACTCCCCCATAACCCCCACGGTTAGAGATATAAATATCAGTAGAAATTTGAAGCAGCGCTTCATCGGATAAACTTTCTTCGCTATTTAACACGGTTATTTTGACACGTTGCAAGGGCGTGTCTAGTGTATTAATTAAATTTTTGATTTCTGCGATCTCACTGGGCGACGCTTTTAAGATAATAAAATTGTTATAAGCCCGTGCAGTCGTACCTTCTGGCATAAAGGCGCGTATTTGTTGAATGATATTGGCAGGAAGCTGATGGTTTAGCTGAATGGTTTCGATAATATCTTCAGCCCATGCGATATTACTGAGTAATAGCGCGAAGATAAGCAGCCCTGTTTTGATTCGTTTATTCATAGTTCCTCACTTGATACCTTGGTAATATGACTTTAATAGCCTTATATACCGAGGCGTCTTATATTGCTATCAACGGTGCTATGTTCCCATAAATCATCAAAGGTCTTTCTGAAGTTGCGAACGTCCAACGGCGCATCAAAAGAAACCCTTCCTTGATGACGCACAGTGTTAGGACAATATAAATAGGCATTTTGATCAACTAACATAAACATTTGGATCAAATTTTGATGTTTCTCAGGCGTATTGCGGATATGAATATGCCTGGTTAGCTTTTGGGCTAAAGAAATTAAACGGTGGCCATCAGCCGTGTTTTGCCGTGTATCATGCACCACGAACTTCACTTGCGTGTGTTTGCTCCGTCGTGCGAACGTGCTTAATGCTTCAACAAACTGAGGATGATCAAATAAAACAGGGTCGATATTTTTACCAAAAAAGCAGATTTCACGGGTGGCTTGCTGGCAAAGCGCTAAAGCCAGTGTTCTGGCTTCGTCTCGGCTATCGAATTGGATGATATCAGCCATATTTTTTTTGGGGAGAAGAAATCTCAATCCCCAATTTTTCAGCTTGTTTTATAAAGTGCTTAATATTTTCTATTCCCCATTGATTGCAGATGGAAATGGTTGAGTTTTTTAGCTTAATTAATTCATTTTCTTTCAGGAAATGTCTTTTTCTACCCGAATTACTATAAATTTCAAAAGCTTCGTCGTGTGAGGCAAAAACACCAACTGAGCCTTGGCAATTTTTGGGGAAATCTTTTTCTAATTGAGCAAAAGAAATATCTGGATTTTGAGCACAATAATGTTTTAAAACTTCTAAAACAAGCCTACCTTTTCCAAATAGCTTGCCACCGAATTCATATGTTGAATTATCTTTATTTGGGATGTTTTTAAAATATGTATCCGTGGTTACGAATATGCTTCCATCTGAACCACGAAATCGCTGAATTGTGAGTGTAGCAACTTGAATGTCATTAAAGATATAGCCATTATGAATTTTTGAAGCTAAATTTGGATCAATGGTATTTCCAACTAGAACACCTATCCATTTAGGAGTAGGTGAGATGCTGGCATCTAGGATGTCTGGATATTGCGTTAGGATTTGCTCTTTTTCTTTTAAATAATCTTCTAATTGTTTTAAATGAATTTCTTTCAATTCACCTAGTTTCAGCTCTATTACTGCGATATATTCTTGAGAATATGTTGCAAGAATATCAATTCTACCGTCGGTATCTTTGCTGCTTCTCCCTTGTGCAAGTGTTAATTCTGCTTCTATTATTTCTACATTGCTGAATGTGTCGTTATCTAAGCCTAGTACACTTTCATTTTCAATTAGGTAGGCTTCCATCGACAATTCACGTCGAAAGGGGAAAGCATCAAGGTGAATGTCATTTGCAGTAAGGTGTTTAAATATTTGCATGATTTCGTTAACCGGGTTGAATTAACAATCCCGCGCCTGTGCCTCAGCATTCCCGATGTAGTTAGCAGGCGTTAGCGCATAAAGGCCGTCTTTTGCTTCTTGTGGCAATTCAAGGGTGTCAATGAATTCACGCATGATTTGCTGATTGACGCGTGCGCCACGGGTGAGGTCTTTGAGTTTTTCGTAGGGGTTTTCAATGCCATAACGACGCATGACGGTTTGGATGGGCTCAGCCAATACTTCCCAGTTCGCATCTAAGTCTGCCGCCATCGCTTCGGGCGAGGGATCAAGCTTGCTAATCCCTTTTAATGCAGAGCTACAGGCTAATACGGTATGGGCATAACCCACGCCGAGATTACGCAATACCGTTGAATCGGTTAAATCACGCTGCCAGCGAGAAATAGGGAGTTTTAACGCCAGATGATCGAATACCGCATTGGCAATCCCCAGATTACCTTCGGCATTTTCAAAATCAATGGGGTTGACCTTATGCGGCATAGTCGATGAACCAATTTCACCTTCCACTGTTTTTTGTTTGAAATAGCCAATGGAGATATAACTCCAAATATCACGACAGAAGTCGATCAGAATGGTGTTAAATCGAATCGTGGCTTGGAAAATCTCGGCCATATAATCATGCGGTTCGATTTGGGTGGTGTGGCTGTTATAGGTTAGGCCGAGATCGGCAATCATGCCTTGCGCGGCGGCTGCCCAGTCAATATCAGGATAAGCGGATAAATGGGCATTATAGTTACCCACTGCGCCATTGATTTTGCCAAAAATAACCGTATCTTCAATCTGTTGGTATTGGCGTTGTAAGCGAATGACGACGTTGGCCATCTCTTTACCTAACGTGGTCGGCGATGCAGGTTGACCGTGGGTGCGTGACATCATTGGTGTGGCTGCATGTTCATGCGCAATGGCACGAATGGCTTGGATAACCTCTGCCATTTGCGGCAGGATAACCTCGCGTCGTGCTTGGCTAAGCATTAAAGCATAAGAGAGATTGTTGATATCTTCAGAGGTGCAGGCAAAATGCACAAACTCATTGATTTTATCTAAGCTGGCATTGGCTTTGAATTTGCGTTTAATGAAATATTCAACCGCTTTCACATCATGATTGGTGGTGCGTTCAATGTCTTTGATTTCAGCGGCATCGTCTACCGAGAAATTCGCCACAATGCTATCGAGCAAGGCATTGGCATCAGCCTCTAGCGTAGGCACTTCTGCAATCGCAGGGTGTGCGGCCAGCATACGAAGCCATTGCACTTCAACGGTAACACGCGCTTTAAGCAAACCATATTCACTGAAATGGGGGCGGAGGGCTTCTGTTTTAGAGGCGTAACGGCCATCTATTGGGGAGATTGCAGTAAGAGCGTTGAGTTCCATAAGTGAATGCTTTGTCAGTGAAATTAAAGGCGTATTCTAGCAGATTTAACTAAATTATTCTCGGTGAGAGAGGCCGTTTTACGGTAAAATAGGCGGATACAAAAGCATTGTTTTCCGGAGAATTAATTGTGTTAGCAGAATATAAAGTCCATGTAGAAGAGCGTGCAGCATTAGGTTTGCCACCCTTGGCATTAGATGCGGAGCAAGTGACGGCAGTGGTTGCGTTGTTAAAAGAAGCGCCAACAGCGGCGCTATTGGATTTGTTGGTGGATCGCGTGCCACCAGGTGTGGATCAAGCAGCGTATGTGAAGGCAGGTTTTTTGGCGGATATGGCCGAAGGCAAGGCACAATGTGGTTTGATTGATCCTGTTCATGCGACAACATTATTGGGCACCATGATGGGTGGCTATAATGTACAACCGTTGATTGGCTTGCTGGATAACGATGCGACGGCAGCGGCGGCAGAAGCAGCCTTGTCGAAAACCTTATTGGTTTATGATGCGTATCACGATGTGGTTGAGAAGGCGAAAAGCAATGCTTATGCACGGCGCGTGGTTGAATCATGGGCCAATGCCGATTGGTTTAATGCTAAGCCCGCTTTGCCAGACAGCATCACGCTAACGGTGTTTAAAGTGGCCGGTGAAACCAATACGGATGATTTATCGCCTGCAACCGAGGCATGGAGCCGCCCCGATATTCCTTTGCATGCCAATGCGATGTTGATTAATACGATGGATGCGCCCTTAGACGATATCGAAGCCCTAAAAAAGAAAGGCCATCCACTGGCTTATGTTGGCGATGTGGTCGGCACGGGATCCTCACGTAAATCAGCGATTAACTCTGTGTTGTGGCATATGGGTAAGGATATTCCGTTTGTGCCGAATAAACGCATTGGTGGCGTGGTGCTCGGTAATAATATTGCGCCGATTTTCTTTAATACAGCGGAAGACTCTGGTGCATTGCCAATTGAATGTGATGTGCAAAAAATGAATACAGGCGATGTGATTACGATCCGCCCTTATGATGGCACGATTACCAATGAAGCAGGCGAGGTGGTCTCTACCTTCACAATGCGGCCAACGACGTTGGCCGATGAAGTGCGTGCTGGTGGTCGCATTCCGTTGATTATTGGTCGGGGTTTAACTGACCGCGCACGGGAAACTTTAGGTTTGCCTGCTTCAGATGTATTTGTTCGCCCGGTTGATCCAAGCGATACCGGTAAAGGCTTCACGTTAGCTCAAAAAATGGTGGGCAAGGCTTGTGGTGTGACTGGCGTACGTCCTGGCACCTACTGCGAGCCTAAAGTGACGACAGTGGGTTCGCAAGATACCACCGGCGCGATGACGCGTGATGAATTAAAAGAACTCGCCTGTTTAGGCTTCTCATCGGATTTGGTGATGCAATCATTTTGCCACACAGCGGCTTATCCAAAGCCTGTTGATATTAAATTACAGCATACGCTGCCAGACTTTATCAGCACCCGTGGTGGTGTGTCTTTACGGCCGGGTGATGGGGTTATCCATTCTTGGTTAAACCGCATGGTGTTGCCGGATACGGTGGGTACTGGTGGTGATTCGCATACCCGTTTCCCCATTGGGATTAGTTTCCCCGCAGGGTCTGGTTTGGTGGCCTTTGGTGCGGCATTAGGTGTGATGCCGTTAGATATGCCTGAATCGGTATTAGTGCGCTTTAAAGGCGAGATGCAGCCGGGCATTACCTTGCGAGATTTAGTGAACGCGATTCCGTATGCTGCGATTCAAAAAGGCTTGTTAACGGTTGAGAAAAAAGGCAAGAAGAATATCTTTAATGGTCGGGTATTAGAAATTGAAGGCTTGCCAGATTTGAAAGTGGAGCAAGCGTTTGAATTATCAGATGCCTCAGCGGAACGCTCTGCCAATGGCTGCACGGTGCGATTAAATAAAGAACCGATTATTGAGTTTTTGAATTCAAATATTACCTTATTGGAATGGATGATTCGTGAAGGTTATGAAGATGCACGCACCATACAACGCCGTATTGATAGTATGAAAGCATGGTTAGCTGCGCCGGACTTATTAGAAGCCGATAGCGATGCCGAATATGCAGAAATTATTGAAATTGATTTGAATGAGATTAAAGAGCCATTATTAGCGTGTCCGAATGATCCGGATGATATTAAACCGCTCTCTGAATTAGCAGGCACAGAAATTGATGAAGTCTTTATCGGTTCATGCATGACCAATATTGGGCATTATCGTGCGGCAGGGAAAGTGCTTGAGAATATGGGCAACTTGCCAACAAAATTGTGGATCGCACCACCCACGAAAATGGACGAGCATCAATTACAACAAGAAGGTGTCTACAGCACCTTCGGCCGGGTGGGTGCACGCACAGAAACACCAGGCTGTTCGCTTTGTATGGGTAATCAAGCACGGGTGGCGGATAATGCGACCGTGGTATCCACCTCAACCCGTAACTTCCCGAACCGTTTGGGTAATGGCGCAAATGTGTATTTATCTTCAGCAGAACTAGCGGCGGTGGTGGCTAGCATGGGTAAATTGCCGACGGTTGCGGAGTATATGGAACGTGTAGCCGGTATTGAGCCGATGGCAAATGAGATTTATCGCTATTTGAATTTTAATGAAATGGCAGAGTATCAGGCTGCAACGCGTTAATAGAATTATTTCTAAAACAAGGTATTTAGCAATGAAAAAAGTTGTATTAGCATTTTTGATGTTTTCGATGGCACCGGCAATGGCTGGTGATGTCAGCATGGATACGCGGCAAATAGTGAATATGCCCGAGCCGATGAAAGAAATATTTCTTAAAAATATGCGTGGGCATATGGAATCATTGGATTTGATTATTGCTGCTTTAGCAGAGGGTGATTTAAATGAAGCGGCTGATATTGCTGAAGCTGGCATGGGTGTTGGTCATGGCAAAGTAAGGCAATGTGATGATGCTCATGAAGGTGAAGATCATACGGGGCACGAAGGGCATGGCGATGAAAGTCCTCAGCATAGCCCTGCCACTCATCAAGCTAAAGCCTTCGGCAAATTTATGCCAAAAGAAATGAAAATGATGGGTATGCAATTACACCATGCTGCAAATGTATTTGGTGATATTGCTCGAGAAGGCAATGTGGGTGATGCATATAAAGCATTACGTGGTATCAGTGCTTCTTGTGTGGCGTGTCATCAATCGTTTCAGGTTAAGTAGCGGCTGACTAGGATAGGTTAGCTATCGCGCTATGACCATTTCGATGTCTTCGGGAGTGTGCCTTGTTTAGCGCGCGCAATGGATATCGTAGAGAGTACAAATATAGCAAAAACAATGAGGATCAAGGGTACGGCGGCAATCCAGCTAAACACAGCTAACAGAATACCCACCATATTGGCATCAGACTGTGAAGAGGCGATGAACCAGCCTAAGAGCATGATTGCGGCTGAAATAGCATAGCCCATCAAAAGGAACTTGCTACGATTCCATGCTTTTTGCCAGTGGGCTTTTATCAAAGGTGTGTCGGGGGAGGCTTCGCAGCAATGAAATTCAGCTCTTTTAAGGATCCAAAGCAGGATACAGATAGAGAAGATAAATCCAGCGGCGAGCACATAGATCATATAATCACTACTCACCGCAACAAGCGGTAGCAGTAAGTGGAAAAAAGAGAGGTCGGCCATCAATAGTTCATGCGGGAAGGCGGCTTTTTTGTTTTCATTTTCCATTGGGGTTACCGTGTTTGAGTTTTAGGCTATGTTTGTCCATAATAATACGCTTTAAAGATTGTTGCTGATAATAATCAATATCGGGTTTCATAATGGAGGCAGGATGATTACTAAGTTAATAGCATTATGCTTCTATGGAACTGTGATTTATATGGCTATTTTCATCTATTTATCGGTGCTTAAGAAAGAAGGAAAAGCCTATAATCGCCTAATGCATTATCCCAAATTTTTTATCTTATTGACCTTCTTACTGCCTTTCCTTGTATTGAAGTTTTCATTTTCAATCGCATCTATTCTTAAATCATGGGTTTAGCCAGCATGAGTCAATCGCTTCAAATCATTCCTGCCTTTAATTTAGCACTGGCATTTATCCCTGTGCTGATTGTGCTGGTTGTTTTATATCGCTGGTCATTGGATGTGGGCAATGCCGTGTATTCGGTGATTCGGATGTTGGTGCAGCTTTTGCTGGTGGGTTATGTATTGACCACGATCTTTGCTGCTGAAAGCGCCTGGATGGTGGCATTAGTGATGATTGTGATGGTGACCGCAGCGAGTTGGATTGCATTAGGCACTGTGAAAGGGCAGCGACGGGCTTTATATCCACATGTATTGGGGGCAATTGTCATTGGCGGTGGATTAACCTTATTGTTGGTGACACAAGGGGTATTGAGTTTAGTGCCTTGGTTTGAGCCTAAATATATGATTCCCTTAGCAGGGATGATTTTTGCTAATTCAATGAATAGCGTGAGCTTGGCTGCTGAGCGGTTAGCCGCTGAATTATCGCGTGATGTGCCTTATGAAAAAGCCCGTGCTATTGCGTTTCAAGCGGCGTTTATTCCCGTGGTGAATTCGATGTTTGCGGTTGGTTTAGTGGCGTTGCCAGGTATGATGACGGGGCAAATTTTATCAGGCATATCGCCAACCATTGCGGCACATTATCAAATCGTGGTGATGTGTATGTTATTTGGCTCGGCAGGCTTATCAACAGCGATTTTTTTAGTGACGACACAAAACAGGATGATGACAAAATGAAAACGGATATGAAGGATGTATCAACATGGATCCCAAAATCACTCTTTGAAGCGTATTGTGGCTCACAAACGGATAAGCTATCGGTATTTTATGATAAAGCAGTTGATAAGCAAAATCAGATGACGTGGAGCTTGAATTGGTTTGCGTTATTGTTAATGCCGGCATGGTTAGGCTATCGTAAACAATGGAACTTATTGGCAACATTAACCATTATGGTTTCATTGATTTTCTTCATTGAAGCCTTTTTTAATCTTAATCTGGGCTCTGGAATATTGATGGGTGTTTTGTTTGGACTTGCATTGATGGCAAATGGATTGTTATTAATGAACGCGCATGGTGAATTTATCAAGTTAATAGAGCAAGGTTTAGGGGCAGCAGAGATTAAATCGGCGCTTCAGGATCTAGCATCGCCTTCGATCCCAATGGCCATCGTAGGCTTTCTCGGATATACCTTTATTATTATTAACGCAGCTGTATTGGCAGATAAGATGTTCGGTTTACCCTATTAATGTCATTTAATAGAAATGGAAATGGAATTGGAATTGGAATTGGTTAATGCAAGCTTGCCATAATGGCATGATCGAAAAAATCGAGAATGGCGGGTAGATTTTGCTTGCCTTGCAATTTATCATTGATAAGAAGACTTGCGAGGCCATGCATAAGCGACCAAATATACACAGCTTTAGCATGTGATTTCCCAGGGGCAATAAGTGTGTTTTCTTGTAGCATTTTAATCATGGATAACAATTCATCATAGGCGGCGGTTGCTGCCCTTGACAGTGCATCGCTTCGCTGGACAATCGTATTACCGAACATCAGTTGATAATAAGCTGGATTTTGAATGGCAAAGTGTAAATAGGCTTCTCCCATTGCTTTGAAACGACTTATTCCATCCAATGATTCGTTATATCTTGCGGCGTGCAAAGCCGCGCTAAACTGTTCAAATCCGACGATGGCGGTGGCAGTTAGTAATGCCTCTTTGTTTTCAAAATGTCGATAGGCTGCGGTGCGAGAAACTCCCACCCAGTCGCTTAGGCTGCGCATGGTAATGCTGTCAACGCCTTGTTGTGTAATCATATCGATTGTCGCTGTTATCAATGACGATCCTAGATCGCCATGATGATAGGGGGATTTTGATTCGTTAGCCATTAACGTAATTTATCATTTAATGTTGACACTGTAAACTTTGCATTTTAGAATTGATGTTGTCGATGTCAACATGAAGGAAAAATAATGTCTACCTATTTAATTTTAAAAAGCTTACATATTATTGGCGCGATTCTATTTTTAGGCAATATTATTGTTACTGGCTGGTGGAAGGTCATGGCAAATAAAACTAATAATCCTGTCATTATTGGTTTTGCACAACGACAGGTAACCTTAACGGACTTTGTGTTTACGGCGGGTGGCGCTACATTACTATTTCTTGCAGGCATGGCAAATGTAGGGATCCATGAGATGAGCATTATGAATACGTCTTGGATTTTGTGGGGCTATATTTTATTTGGTATTTCAGGTGTCCTTTGGGTCGCCATCTTAATTCCAATCCAAATAAAACAAGGCAAAGAAGCTAAACATTTCACAGTGGATACCGTAATTTCAGATGCTTATTGGAAACGTGAAACTATTTGGCTTGTGGCAGGGATTGCGGCAACAATTTTGCCTTTAATCAGTGTGGTTTTGATGGTGTTAAAGCCCAGTTAACCTAAGATTTCATGTGTAAATCTTCTGCGCCATGCACGATACCAGCTTGCGGATCTTGAAAAACGGCTATATCCAGCTTGCCTTCGCTTTTGGCGACAATGGTGGATACTACCGCATCACCTGATACATTAACGGCTGTGCGTACCATATCCATAAGACGATCAACGCCTAAAATCAGACCAATACCTTCAACGGGCAAGCCGACTTGGGCAAACACCATAGACAGCATAATCAGTCCTACACCCGGCACACCTGCCGTACCGATTGAAGCGAGCACAGACATCATGATCACCGTGAGATACCCTGTGATCCCCAAATCAACCCCATAAATGTTAGCGATAAACACGGTGGCCACACCTTGCATAATCGCGGTGCCGTCCATGTTGATTGTGGCACCAAAAGGTACGGTGAACGAGGCAATGGAGTTGTTAACTCCCATACACTCGGTAACAGTGCGTAAGGTAACGGGAATAGTGGCATTGGAGCTGGCGGTGCTGAATGCAAATAATTGTGCGCTACGGATTTTTTTAAGGAATAGGGCCGGGCTGAGGCCCGAGAAGACTTTTAGCACCAGCATCAAGGTGACAAATAGATGCAATAACAATACCCCGACCAGCACCAATACATAGCCTGCAAGCTGTCCAAGCAGGTCAAGCCCGAGTTCCGCCATCGATTTAGCAATCAACGCAAAAACAGCATAGGGCGCAGCAGCCATCACGATGCTGACCATTTTCATCATCACCTCATTAGCAACCTCAATACCTTCAATCAGGCTGGCTGCTTTTTTGCCTACCATCAGAATGCTAATACCAGTTAATATGGCAAAGAAAATAATGGGTAGCATATCGCCATTTGCCATGGCTTTAATCGGGTTTGACGGAATAATATCGATTAATACACTGCTTAACGGGGGTGCGGTTGCGGCAGAAAAATCGGCAGCGGCGGGTAATGCCATGCCTTCGCCGATACCGACAATTGCTGCAACGGCAATTGCTGAGGCAATTGCAACTGCGGTTGTCAGCATATATAGCGCAAAGGACTTCGACCCCACACGACCTAAGGCTTTAAGATCTCCGATGCCGCATACGCCTGAAATAAGAGAAAAGAATACCAGTGGTACCACCAGCATTTTCAAGGCATTGATAAACATTTTTCCGATGGTGTGGAATAAGCCATCAACAAGGTAAACTTGGGTAAAATTGCTAAAGGCGGTTGAATCAAAAAAATAATTTGCTAATGGGCCGCCTACATTGATTGCCAAGCCGACAAGTATGCCCAGTAGCATCCCGATAAGCACTTTAATGGTTAAACTCATGATTGCATCTCGCTAGAAAGTGATTGATTCAAAGCCACCGCAGACTGTAATATTTTGTTGGATTGAAAAACAAAATGCCAACGACGGCCGCCTTTTTGTTGCCATAACATCGCAGCACGAATGCCCGCTAATAATAAGGCGCGCACTTTGTTTACATTATCAGATTGTTGTAAAAACACAGGATCACCTTTTACTTGAACCCTTGGTGTTAACTCACTAATAGTACGATGATAAATATCAGCTAAACGTGCAATAACTTGAGGGCTGTTAATGTCTCCAAAATAATCGACTTGCTGCGGTATTTGATCTATTTCTTTCGCAATCAGGTCAAGCATTTCAGGTCGTTTTGCAAGTTTCCGTTCTAGGTGTAATAAGCTAATGACGTGGCGAAGTAATGCAATGTCCTTATTCGATTTCTTTTTGGCAAGCTGGGAAATTATTTGTTCTGTGCCCGTTTTTAATTGGCTTAAATTTCCGTATACCGCTTCGGTTGTTGGCACACTGGTTGCGAGCAGACTGTTGAGTAAGGTTTCAAACTCGGTTTGAACGACTTGGCCCGTATCTGCGATTTGCTGGACGAGTACAATAGATTGCACAATGGCCGCTAAAGCAATCGTCCGATCCCGTTCTTGAGCCCCAGTGTTTAAACCTGACCTCATGGATGCACGCCCGGTGCATTAGTATTAACAATAATACCGCCACCTAAACAATCATCATCAAGATAAAACACAACGGATTGCCCTGGTGTTACAGCGCGCTGCTTTTTATCAAATTCAACATGGATTTTGCCATCACTACCTTGCGTAATAATGCAGTCTTGATCGGGCTGGCGATAACGCGTTTTTGCTGTGGCATGGCATGGAAATGTAGGCGGAGAGCCCGCTACCCAAGAAAGTTCTTCAGCATCCAAGGATTGGCTATATAACCAAGGATGATCGCCTTGCACAACATACAAAACTTTATTTTCCATATCTTTACCTGCTACGAACCACGGCTCGCCACTACTATCTTTACGGCCGCCAATGCCTAAACCTTGGCGTTGGCCTAGGGTGTAATACATTAAGCCCGTATGTTCGCCGATCAGCTCGCCTTCTGGTGTGCGCATTTCGCCAGGTTGTGCTGGGATATAACGACTTAAAAATTCACGGAATCGGCGTTCGCCAATAAAACAAATCCCTGTGCTGTCTTTCTTGTCATGGGTAATAAAACCAGCTTCTTCAGCAATGCGGCGTACTTCAGGCTTAGGTAATTCACCTAGTGGGAATAGGGTGCGTGATAACTGCGCTTGGCCCAAGGTATAAAGGAAATAGCTTTGGTCTTTATTATGATCTAAGCCTTTTAATAGATGGAACTGCCCATCACGTTCTTCTACACGCGCATAATGCCCTGTTGCAATCAGATAGCCGCCCAATTCCATGGCATGGTCTAAAAATGCTTTAAATTTGATTTCACGATTACAGAGAATATCGGGATTAGGTGTACGACCTGCACGATATTCATCGAGGAAATGTTTAAACACATGATCCCAGTATTCCATTGCAAAATTAGCTTCATGAAAGGGGATGTCAATCTTATTAGCAACAGACAGCGCATCTTTGCGATCATCTTCAACCGTGCATTCGCTTTCATCCGCGAAATCCACCCAGTTTTTCATAAATAGGCCTTCCACGTCATGGCCTTGTTGTTGCAACAACAAGGCGGCAACGGAAGAATCTACACCGCCAGATAAACCAACGACTACTTTTGTGTTTTCAGTCATGTTCTAATTCACTAACAATTCAAGTGGATAACGCCGCCCTAAAATATAATCTTCTAAGCAATCTAATACTAATGGGCTGCGAAATTCGGTTCTACGTGTTCTAATTTGTTTTGCTGTCAACCAAACTGCTTGATGGATATCCGCATCGAGCGCTTGATTTTCAAAATGTTTAACCGCTTCTCCTGTAAAGCAAAATCGCATATAGGTGTCATTTGATTTAGCAATCCAGCGATAAATACCGACTAAAGCCGTTGGTTTAAATAACCAAGCTGTTTCTTCCTGCGTTTCTCGGATCACAGCATCAATCAGACTTTCGCCATGTTCGAGATGCCCTGCGGGCTGGTTCAGCATCATCTTGCCGTCGATTTCTTCCTCGACCATCAGAAACTGATCTTTTTGGGCGATGATGGCGGCGACGGTGGTTCTTGGCATCCAAATCATCGGCAGATTTTAACATGGCCGGAGTCAAAACAGGCGCTGGGGTTTCTTGCCATTGTCCAGGTGCTAAATCTGCCAACGTCCAATCGCCAATGGCATAGCGAATCAAACGCAAGGTAGGGTGGCCAATGGCCGCCGTCATCCGACGCACTTGGCGATTTTTGCCTTCCGTTATTTTTAATTCTATCCACTGCGTTGGGATCTGTTTGCGCTCGCGGATGGGTGGATCGCGCGGCCAAATATCTGGTGATTCAATGCGTCTTGCTTCAGCAGGGCGGGTGAGCCCGTCTTTAAGACACACACCATTACGCAACATCTCTAATGCAGAGTCATCAGGGCTATTTTCGACTTGCGCCCAATAAGTTTTCGTCATCTTATGTTTTGGATCACTGATGTAATGCTGTAAGGCGCCTTTATCTGTTAACAATAACAAACCCTCGCTATCGCGATCCAAGCGGCCAGCGGGATACACATTGGGCAAATCAATATAATCCTTTAATGTCGCGCGCCCAGATTCATCTGTGAATTGGGTAAGCACGTCATAAGGTTTATTAAATAAGATTAGTTTTGCCATCGTCATATTATATATTCAGCTGTAAGGTATTTCTATTTTATCGTGCAAACACATCGATTGGGAGTTTCTTCCTGTAAAAGTCAGGAGAATGGCTAAAACAAGTCGGGATAGACCTCTGCAAGGTTTTTGTGCAAGCTAATCTATAATGTGCACCATAGGTTTAGAGGTAAGCCCATATTTTTATTTTAAAAGGAGCACCACCATGAAAAAAACAATTTTAGCAACCATATTATTAGCATTGAGCGCATCAATGATGACAGCACAAGCAACCGTATCTCAAAGCTTTGCAGATCAGTTGATGATGCAAAAAACACAACTACATCCGCAAGAATTTAACTTCATTAGCGATCGTTATAAGCAAGTGCAAGCACATAAAGTAGAGAACAAAGGCTTTGCATTTACAGTGCCTGTTATTTTGCAACCTGCAGCAGCAAAAGCAAACAAGTTTTATCCTATTGTTGGGATTTCATTCACATCAGGTGAACAATTAGCAAAACAACCATCGTTTAAAGCACAGCTTGATAGCCAAAAACAATTGCTAAGACCGCAACAGTTCATTGCAATTAGTGATGCTTATTACCAAGTAACGTCACACTAAGTAAATCGCCCTTGTTAAAGGGTGAAGAATAAAAAGCTCACACTAGAAATGGTGTGGGCTTTTTTTATGTTTGGAAGATGGGATTATTACACCGGCATCCAATATCATTTTCTGAGCAGGAACCAAGTAGTCAGATAACTTAAGAGCATCAGAAAAATGGCTAAGATATTCTGCCATTTAATATCGTTGTTCTGGATGGTGATGCTGCCTGAACCAACAATAACCTCGCCGCTAAGGCCTTTTTCTGTATGTTGTGCGATATCGCAATGGGTGAAATAGGATGCATTGTGGGCAGGGACGATAAAAGTACCGCTTACTTCGTAACCACCGTTTGCTTCAAGATGAAACATCCCGCCCTCATATAAATAACGGGGCAGGCCGTGGACCATCCATTGGTGTCGAACTTGGTCCTCGTTTTGTAAGGTAACGGTGATACGAGCACAAGGTTGCACATTAATGATAGGGGTGTCGTAAGCAAAAGCATCATCATGTTTTGCAAATTGTCGGCCGGCTTTAATCGTGAAACGCTGTTCTTCTGATATCTGTGTGCAATCATTTGGCAGGCGGTCAATATTTTCTCCCATGACCATGGTATTCATATCCATCATCATGCCATGGTGATGGGAGTGACTATTTTCAGCTAATAAAGTGCTGGGGGGGGAACACATAAAAACAAACAGCAACAAAACAAATCGTTGTTGTTTTAACACCGGACTAAGCTGAGTATTATGTTGCTGCACGTAGTAGTAACAGGAGAAGAGAAGCAATAAAGACACCAAGCAAGGCGAAAAATAAATATAGTCGCCACGTTGTAGACTTACTGGTACTTTCTTCATCGGGCCCTAGATACATAAAGGCGGGCAGCTTGCCTAGATAATAATCAGGATCAAAAAAGCGTGAAATATCTTGTGCTGTTTTGGGCATACCTGATTCGTCGAGATAAGATTCATAAACCACCAAGCTAACATCACCACCAGGATTGATACCATTACTGGTGACAGCTTTTTCGCCATGATCGTGTGCCAACCAGGCGCCTTCACCATAACTATGCAGGCCATCATTCGTGGTGTTAAGGGTTAAATCGGCACGCTGTGAGGAGGATAGCCAGACAACATCTCGTGTTATTTGTGCGTTTTCAGAGAGTTTGACGCCATCAAAATGCGTTGTCGTTGTTTTGTGGCCATGTAGATGAAGGGATACACCTTCAGAGCCGCCGTTGAGCACGCGTAATTTAATTTTTTCATCTGGCGCGACAACGATTAATGAATCTCGGAGTGTGTGCGGAAATGATTTTCCATTGAGTAGAAAATAATCAGGTTGCCGTTTATGGACTTTATAAACCTGGTTCATTTGCTTGGCAATTTCTCGGGCAGTATTATGCGTTTGGATAATGGCGCCCAACTCACTATCGACATCCTGATAATGCAGATCGTATTCACGATCAAAATCTGCGGCAATAGCTTTCGAGCGGTGGCGAACATGTCCGGCGCCAATATTAAAGGTTTGAACGGGATTGTTGGGTTTGTTTTCTTCAATAATAAACAAGCCATTTAGGCCCATTAAGATATGAGATTGTGGCTGAACATGGCAATGATAAAACATGGTGCCAGCATGTCTAGGACTTAAGTTATAAGTGCGACTATCGCCCGGTAATAACATGGGTTCATTGATCATGGGCACCCCATCATTACCTTCACCATTCTCATCATTAAAAGGATGATCTACGCCATGTAGATGCAAGCTATGTGGTAGGTAATGAGAATTTTCAAGTGTTATTTTCACGCGATCCCCTTGCTCTACTCGAATAGCCGGTGAGGGCATGCGTAAAATTGATTGTGCCTTTTGAATATCCGGACTGATGGTCGACATGCCACGCGTTTTAGGGGCAAATACCCAGAATCCAGGTTTGATACCTGGGCCAATCGCATATTGTGTGGTTAACATTTCGCCTGTTTTATCAAGACCATTTAATTCAATTACTTCAAGGCGGATATGGATATCGTCTGGATCACCATCACCATCACGATCATTTGTTTTAATCACGGCATCAGAAGATAAACGCGTGTTCATAAGTGTGCTCATCGCAACATTATTCGTGCCCTGCACATAGGCAGCAATTTCATAGGGATTATCAGGCAAGCATAAAGGAGAGGCATCGATTTGTGTGTTGTCAATTAGGTGTGATTCTCGCCAGTTGGCAGGGATGGTTTGCGGACAAGGAGGTTCTTTGGCTTCACCGATTAGCCATCGCGCCTGAATAGGGGCTATTTCGGGTGCGTTATTTTGCACGAGCCAAGGAAATTTATTTGATATTTTCACGGCGGGCGCTAGAAAAATAAGGCAGATTAAACTGATGATAGCAATGAAAGCGGTAACAAGATATTTCATATATTGGGAGAGGGACCATTAAATAATAACGACCTGTAAATGATAGTCTTTTTAACCGTAAAATACTGATTTTTTTTAATGTTTGCTAGAATAAAAGGAGAAAATAATTTAAGATAGGACTTACTTCTTGCGGTAATTTAGAAAAAGGAAAGTCTGAGAAAAGATGCATCGTTTTTTAAACCACCTAAATTTACGACAACAATTACTGATTAGCAAGCTGCTTCCAGCCTGTTTACTCGTTGCATTAATTGGTTATGGCATTATTTCGAATTGGAATATTTATAAGAGCCAATCTCACTCAAATCGCTTATATCAAGTGGCCTCGGTATTAAGTGAGGCAATACAAGCATTACAAAAAGAGCGTGAGCTCTCAACAATCTATATTATCAAGCAAAATGAATTGCTAATAGGGCAACTTCATCAACATCAGGCTCATGTTGACACGTTGATTACAACGCTCAAAAGAATGGATAGAAACCCCTTGTTACGAGGCCTCTTTCCGAAAGCGCATCAGCGAATTTATTTTGATGATGCGCTCTCAGAGCAGATTCAATTTATTCGCTCTAATTTAATGAGCGAGCATAACGCACAAGATTTATCTCGGTATACCCAGATCATTCAGCAAATCCTACGTTTATTTGAAAGTAAGGCGATGCTGACCGATGACCCCGATTTAACTTTTTTTGTATTGGGCTTAACAAAGGTCTTATGGCTGCAAGAATTAGCAGGCCAGGAAAGCACGGTTATCAGCTCTGCTTTTAATCAAGGCCAATTGAATAATGATACCTATTTTTCACTGAAAACATTGCTAAATAGGCAAGAAGAACTTGCCGACTATTTTTTATCGCTCTCCGGGCTTGATGCACAACAAAAATTATTTTTAGCAGCACAAGATGATGATTCGGCAAGTATTATCAATGAGATTAGACAAAAAATCTTATCCCGCCTTGAAGAAAATGAATTTGGAAGCGCTATTACGCTTGATTTACAGGGTGGAATAATATCGGCTAAGAATCCCATCGCTTATTGGTTAAACGTATCTCGGCAGCACACTTTATTGCTCAATACAGTGAGTAATAACATTATTGACTATATCGTTAGTTACACGGAAGAAAAGAAGGATAGGGCCTTTTTCTCTGCGGTGCTGTATGCCTTACTTGGTTTACTTGCCTTACTGGTATCGAGTTTCATTTCAATCGCCGTATCAAGACGGTTTGTTTCAGGAGTAGACGCAGCGATATCAAGTATTCGCTCTTATAAGCAGGACGGCTCATTTAAGGAAATAGACATTACCTTAGGCTATGATGAGGTATCGGAACTTGCAGAAACATTTAATCAATTAATTCGAGAACAAGGTGAATCAGAAAAAAGATTGTTCCTTTCAAATAAAGTGGTTGAGTTTGCACGCGAAGGCGTGATTGTGTTCGACCATAACAAAACAATTTTGATGACTAATGCCACTATGATGCGGCTTTGTGGGCATGATACGCCATTGTGTGATGGCGCTAAGCTAACGTCATTATCTTCAAAGAAAAACAAAGCCAGTTTAATGAGCAAAATATGGAAAGAAGTCGATAGCAACATCACATGGCAGGGTGAATTTTGGCTTGAGAATGAAAAAGGTGAGGATATACCCACTTTGGCCAGTATCTCAGCGATCAAGGATGACAAGCATAATACCGTCAACTATATTGCCATTCTTGCCGATATTAGCATGCTGAAAGACGCACAAAAAGCCGTCGAATTTCAGGCCACACATGATATCTTAACAAACTTGCCGAATAGAGACTATTTGGTGGTTGCGTTGGAGCGGGAAATTAAACGGCATAAGCGCAACAAAAAAAGCTTTGCTATCCTTTTTATGGATTTGAATGACTTTAAATATGTGAATGATAATTTGGGCCATGAAGTGGGTGATGAAGTATTGAAAGTCACGGCTGAAAGGTTAACAAGTTGTTTACGAGCAGATGATTTAGTGGTGCGCCATGGGGGCGATGAATTTATTGTTTTTCTACCTGATACTGAGGACGAAAATTCAATTCGAATGGTTGCAGAACAGATTATTAGCGCGATTAATCAACCAATGATGATTGATGCGAGGGAAATACGGATTGGCGTGAGCATTGGGATTAGTCAATACCCTAATGATGCAATAAACATGAAGCAGCTGATATCGAATGCGGATATGGCGATGTATCAAGCTAAAAAAGAAACAACATTATTTTATTCTTTTTATACCGCCTCAGTGAATGCCAAAGTAAAAAAGCGTTTTGAAATAGAAGCAGAGCTATGGAAGGCGCTAGAAAATAAGGAGTTTTTTGTTTGTTACCAACCGAAAGTAGATATGGAAACAGGCAAAACAATTGGTGCCGAGGCGCTAGTGCGGTGGCATCACCCTGAGCGTGGGCTGTTATCGCCTGCTGAATTTATTCCTATTGCCGAGGCAGCGGGGTTGATTCACCAGATTGGTGAATTTGTTGCCGAAGAATCCATTGCAATGGCGCAACAATTAAAAACGACAACAGATAATTTGATTCCAATTGCAATTAATGTGTCTCCTATTCAATTTAAGACGTCAGGGATTGTGGAGAAGCTACGTACTCTGCTTGAACAACATGAGCTAACAGGCGAACGAATTCAAGTCGAAATTACAGAAGCGGTATTGATTAAAGGGGATAAAGAAGTTGCCCAAAGATTAAATGCAATTTCTGATATGGGCATACAAATCGCAATTGATGACTTTGGAACAGGCTATTCTTCATTAAGTTACTTACAAGAATTTCCTATTGATATTGTGAAAATAGATGGTTCATTCATTTGGAAGTTATTTGATCATCAAGACAGTAAGGTGCTTGTTGAAACGATCATTAATATGACCCATGGGCTCAAAAAGTCCTTGGTTGCAGAAGGCGTAGAAGAGCAGCAGCATGTGGATTGGCTGCTTGAACATGGTTGCACTGTTGCGCAGGGATATTATTATAGCAAGCCACTAACGGCAGAAGATTTCTTAAATTATCTAGAGATAGGCGATAAAGTGGTCTTCTTAAATTCTAAAATCAAGGCGTAATAATGAGTGAATCTAATATGATGTCTGTTCCCAATAATCGTCGAAGCCGGGTGAAGCTGTTTTTTATTGTTTTAGTGGTGTTACATGCTATTTATTTAACCGCTATTTGGTATCAAATGTCTTTTGCACATGCCTATGGCATGGATGCACATTCCCCAGATTTTGATACTTATTGGATGACATGGTTATATGCCGAATTGGTTATTGAGCTTATTGTGGCAACCGCGCTGTGGAGTTATTTGTGGATAACCCGGGATCGCGCGATCTTGGAGCTGAATGTGGCGGATGAAATACATCGGTATATGACATTCACACTTTTTCTGGCTGTTTATGGTGTAACGCTTTATTGGGGTGTTAGCTATTTTACCGAACAAGATGGTGCTTGGCATCAAGTAGTCACTCGAGATACAAGCTTCACGCCCAGCCATATCATGATCTTTTATTTGAGTTTCCCAATTTATATTATTGCAGGCGTATCGACTATCCTTTATGCCTATACACGATTACCGATTTATCATATTGAAGGAATATCATTGCCCCATATTATTTTGGTGGCAGGCCCTTTTATGATTTTACCTAATGTGGGTTTCAATGAGTGGGGCCATGCCTTCTGGTTTATGGAGGAGTTTTTTTCCGCGCCATTACACTGGGGATTTGTGATTTTAGGCTGGTGTGGATTGGCATTGTTTGGTGTTATTTTGCAAATCATGGAACGTGTTTCAACATTGTTAGCCGATGATGTCGATATGGAATCGACAAGTAGCGTGATACAGGAAGCCATGAAATGACTGATTTACCACATACATTATCCGAAGCCACCCCATCCGATATCGAAAGAAAGCTAGAATGGGTTTTACTTGCAACTTTGTTTCTGGTTGTTATTGGTTCTTTTCATATTCACACGATGCTGACCATTGGCGACTGGGATTTTTGGTTAGATTGGAAAGATCGCGAGTGGTGGATCACCTTATCACCCGTGATGACAATTGTCTTTTGCGCAGCATTACAACAATTTTTTTGGCGTAATTATCGCTTGCCGACAGGGGCGACGTTTGCAATTGTTGCCTTATTATTAGGGGAATGGGTGGTCAGGATTAGTGGCTTCCACACGTGGTCACATTATCCACTTAACTTGGTGACACCCGCCACTTTTCTCGCAGGTGCGCTTGCGCTTGATGCCGTGTTGCTATTAACAAGAAGTATGTTGTTAACCGCCGTGATTGGTGCGCCGATCTACGCGTTATTATTTTTCCCCTCAAATTGGGCTTGGTTAGCGGCCTACCATGTACCGGTGGAATTAAATGGTCAGGTAATGACGGTGGCGGATTTAATTGGGTTTGAATATATTCGGAGTGGCACACCCGAATATATCCGAATTATTGAACGCGGAACACTGCGAACCTTTGGCCAACATTCAGTCGCCGTTTCTTCTTTTTTTGCCGCCTTTTTATGTACGCTTGTATATTTTATGTGGTGGTTTATAGGAAAAGCATTTTCCACTGTTAGATATATTAAGGAACGCATTTAAATGTTAACTAAATATATCGTACAGCACGCGATCTCACGTCATGCTCTGTTTGTAAATATGACGAAGGTATTGTTATTAGGCATGGTATTTATTTTATTAATCCTTACCTTAAGCCCCGTTGCTTATGGACATGGCGAGCGTTCTCAAGAACCGTTTTTGAGGATGCGCACGATTCAGTGGTATGACGTTAAATGGTCAACAGAAAACCTAGCTATCAATGAAGAGCTGGTTGTAACCGGCAAATTTAGAGTGGCAAGTAATTGGCCTAACGCGGCTGCAAAACCAGATGTTGCATTTCTAAATATATCTATCCCGGGGCCTGTTTTCGTGCGCACGGGCGCGTCTATTAATGGCGTCAACATGGTGAATTCCACTTCATTTGAATTAGGCCAAGATTATGAATGGGAAGTGCGCCTTAAGGCGAGACACCCCGGTCGCTGGCATGTACATTCAATGCTTAATGTACAAGGTGCAGGGCCGATTGTAGGCCCGGGCCAATATGTAGAAGTAACGGGGGATCATAAAGATTTCATTAATGAAATAACCACGATCACGGGTGATGTGATTAACCTCGATAATTATGGTTTCAAAATAAATGTGTTTTGGCATGCTGTATGGGGTGTTTTAGCACTATGTTGGTTAGTATATTGGCTACGACGACCTCGATTATTTTATCGCTTTAACAGGGTTAAAGCAGGGCAAGGAAAGTCACTGATTACGAAGACAAATAAAATAGTCGCCTTAACCACGCTAGGATTAAGCATTAGCATTACTTTTATAGGCTATCAATGGGCGGAAAATCGTTGGCCTGAAACCATTGCCTTACAATCTGCAAGCTCACCGGTGGTGCCACTGCCCATTTCTGAAGACCAAGTAGATGTGAAGCTATTAAAAGGGATTTATCGAATACCAGGTCGTTCAATGGAAATGCGCCTTGAGGTCACAAATAATAC
>VAPK011111591.1_pt1 | contig 50271 bp, 35 predicted proteins | sample 3395031 | NCBI WGS metagenome assembly VAPK01 (sample SAMN08290443, study PRJNA428436) | hydrothermal vent metagenome | isolation source: Deep-sea hydrothermal vent chimney 1 | place: Pacific Ocean: Juan De Fuca Ridge
GGCCCTTTTCTCATAGGGATGGTTCTCATAAACCTTCAATTCTTTATGCAATTGTATAAATGCCTTTTTTAATTCATGTGGATAAATATCACCCAAACTCCTTAAGAATGTGATAAATTTTTGCTGTACCATTTGCAGTTCATTCATTTTCAACAGAAATTTATACGTAGATTTTATCAAAACGTCTAAATCCTGATCTAAGCCTGCTTCATAATGTGCTACGAGATTCAAAATTCGTGAAAAACAAACAAGATCCTCACGCATTTTCAACTCTTTATTATGAATAATCTTCTCCAGGTAAAATATACTTTTTTTATACTGCTCGGCTCCAAAGTATAAACTGGCAAATTTATAATTGAACACCATTACATGATGTGCATCAATCCTATTTTTATGACTACCAATCTCTTCAAGCACTTCCGGAATCAGATCGATACCTTTATTGAAATTTCCTTCCAAAAAGAACAGATTAATCTTGTTGGAATACAAGTATAAAAAAGCAAGTGATTCTGTATTTTCATTCACTAAAAAGTTATTCTGATTGATCTCTTCTTCCAGATAAAATAATGTGGATCTGAACTTAGATACATGTTGAATTAAAAAAAGTGATTCTAATAAATAATTGATTCCCTTTAGATAAAAAACAGGATTATTCTTTTTCATTTTAGGATTGTCATAAAAAAGATCTACCCATTTCTGGGCATATTTATAACTCAACACAAAATCTTGTGTAATCAAACTATACCACAGAAAAGCCTTGTACAAAAAAAGTCTTTCTTTCAAACCCAGTTCAGAAATTTGAAAATCGGGTAAGTTTGATTTAAAAATCTGTTTTATTTCTTCGTAATCTTTATCTGTTTTAACATACCCCTTGTTTAGTAAAGTACTGTATAATTGCAGAGACAAATTTGATAGTTTACTTAAAATAACAGTACTGTTACTCAGTTTTTTTGATTGGGTTATCAAATCTTCTGCCCTGGTACTTAAACTACGCGTAATAAACTGAGATTCAATAATTTTTTCAAATTCAACAATTTCAAAAGCTAAGTTATTCTCATTGTATTGTAACGCTGTATTCTTTGCTTTATCAAGAATTTTCAAACTCTGCTTATGTAATCCTTTGCTGTATAGAATAGTAGCAAAGTCAAGTTGCTCTCTTAATTGTGTTTTTATATTTCTATGGGAAGGGTTAAGCTTTAAACTAACCAGAATCTGCTTGTACAAATGAGCTTTTGAATTAGAAAGCTGTTGTTTTTTTATATTTGTTTTTTGAAGAATCATTGCTTCATTAAACTCATCCATCTTATCCAAAACGGAAAATAAAGCCATGAAATTTTTTTCAGAATTACCTCCAAGCCTTCCGGCATACAACTTAAATTGCCTTTTTTCTGATTTTGATAAAGACTTCACCAATAAAAAAAGCGTATCATTTTTTTCTATAGACATCGTAAAAATAAATATATAACTATCTGTATTACTGCTTAATATTGTTTTTATAAATATTTGAAAATAGTAAACAACTACTCTTTTAAAAATAAAAAACTTATAATAAAGCTACTTTTGAACATTCAAAAGTCATAAAAATTATTTAATAATGAGCACAAATAAAGTTCAAATATTCGACACCACCCTAAGAGATGGAGAACAAGTCCCTGGTTGTAAGCTAAATACGAAAGAAAAATTAATTATAGCAGAGCGATTGGATTTACTGGGAGTGGATGTAATTGAAGCTGGTTTCCCCGCTTCAAGTCCGGGAGATTTTATTTCGGTTGTTGAAATTTCAAAAATCGTAAAAAACGCGACTGTTTGTGCATTGACAAGAGCAAATAAACATGATATTCAGGCAGCTGCAGAAGCTTTAAAATATGCGGTAAAGCCAAGAATTCATACAGGAATTGGTACTTCTGAATCCCATATTAAGCATAAATTTAAATCAACTCCTGAAAAAATTATTGCAAGAGCAAAAGAAGCCGTCAGCTATGCAAAATCTTTTGTAGATGATGTTGAATTTTATGCAGAGGATGCAGGAAGAACAGATAATAAGTTCTTGGCTAAAATTTGTGAAGAAGTAATTAAATCAGGTGCAACCGTTTTAAATATTCCAGATACTACCGGTTACTGTTTACCCGAAGAATACGGAGCTAAAATAAAATATTTAAAAGACCATGTAAAAGGAATTGAAGATGTTACAATTTCGTGTCACTGTCATAATGATTTAGGTATGGCAACAGCAAATTCTATTGCAGGAATTAAAAATGGTGCCCGTCAAATAGAATGTACTATCAATGGCATTGGTGAAAGAGCTGGTAATACTGCTTTGGAAGAAGTTGTGATGATTATGAAACAACATCCTTACTTAGATTTGGATACCAATATAAACACCCAATTATTGTATAGCACCAGTCAAATGGTTCAACAACACATGGGTATCAATGTGCAGCCTAACAAAGCTGTTGTTGGTGAAAATGCATTTGCACATAGTTCTGGTATCCACCAGGATGGTGTCATAAAAAACAGAGAAACATATGAAATTATGAATCCGGAAGATGTTGGTGTTGATAAATCATCCATTATTTTAACCGCACGAAGTGGTAGAGCTGCTTTAGCTTACCGTGCTAAAAATATAGGAATTGATCTTACCAAAATGGAGCTGGATGAAGTATATCCTGAATTTTTACGATATGCTGATAAGAAAAAAGAAGTAGGTGATAATGATATTAAAGAGATCATTCATTTTAGTAAAATTTATTCAAACAGAATTTCTGCATAGATGATTTTTAATTAATATTGATTGAAATATTTTATGCTATAAATTGCATATCTTTGAACAAAGGATATGCAATTTTTCATTTGTATAATACTTCAAAAATATATATAATAAAGTACTGTATAACAATAGAATACGTTTCTAAAATTAACGAAATATAATTTAATGTCTGAAGAAAATAAAACATTTAAAGAAGTAGTCAATCATCGAAGATCCATACGTATTTACGATCCTAAAAAACCTATAGACACCAGTATTGTAAAGCAATGTATTGAACAGGCAACTCTTGCACCCAATAGCAGTAATATGCAATTATGGGAATTTTATCATATCACCTCATCTGATAAATTAAAAGAACTATCTACCTATTGTTTTGACCAAAGTGCTTCAAAAACTGCACAACAAATGGTTGTTTTTGTTACCCGAAAAGATCTGTGGAGAAAAAGAGCCAAAGATAATTTAGATTATATCAATAAAGTTGCCGGAGGTAAAGATCCTAAGGATTATAACCGAAGAGAAAAATTTGCCAACACTTATTATAAAAAATTAATCCCAATTACTTATTTTGATTTTCTTGGCCTTTTCGGATGGTTTAAATATATTGTTTACTGGATCATTGGTTTATTCAGACCGATTTACCGACAAGGAAGGAAAAGTGATATGAGAATCGTTGCGCATAAAAGTATTGCGCTTGCAGCACAAACCTTTATGTTGAGTATGGATGATGTGGGATATGACTCCTGCCCAATGGAAGGTATTGACACGTTACGAATTAAAAAATTATTGAATTTACCATTTGGTGCCGAAATTAACATGGTAGTTTCCTGCGGTATTCGGGTACCGGAAGGTGTTTTTGGAGAAAGATTTCGAATTCCATTTAATGAAGTTTATAAAACTGTTTAAACTGTAATATTCACCAAATAAATTCGACAGATAAAACAATTATTTTATCTTAAAAAAATCATTATTAATAAATTAAGTCCATTAGAAACAATATTTTAGTGTTTCTATTTTCAAATACGTACAAATGAATATTGAAAATATCATACAAAGCATCTATTCCAATAAAAGGAAATACCATTTAGATTTTGATCTGAAAATAAAAACAGAAACCTTTACCAATGATCTTTTTTACACTTTATTTGATAGTGATATTGCCATGAAAGATAATATTGGTCATTTGACAAAATCATTTCAGGGTATTACAGATATTTCATGCAAGCATAAAATCTTTGATTCAAAAAAAGTATGGGAGACTTTTTTATCCTGTTTACCTGATATTTTAAAACAATTAAATTTTGATGCAGAATGTTTGTATAAACATGATCCTGCATCCAACAGTATTGAAGAAGTTATTTTATCTTATCCAGGCTTTTTTGCCATTGCAGTTTACCGTTTGAGTCATGAATTTTACAAACAGGATATGCCATTGATTCCCAGAATTATGAGTGAGTATGCACATCGACTTACCGGAATCGATATTCATCCCGGAGCGACAATTGGCTCTCCATTTTTTATGGATCATGGCACTGGAATTGTCATCGGTGAAACCACTATTATTAAAGATCATGTAAAGATCTATCAGGGAGTTACGCTTGGAGCTTTACAGGTTTCTAAGGAAATGAAAAATATAAAACGTCATCCAACTGTAGAGAAAAATGTTACCATTTATGCAGGAGCAACTATTTTAGGTGGTGATACGATTATTGGAGAAAATTGTACTGTTGGCGGAAATGTTTGGTTGACAGAATCGGTACCGGCCAATTCAATAATTTATCATAAACCTGAAACAAAACTAAAAATAAAAAAATAACACATAAAACAAGAGATTCCCTGTTTTTTCAACAGATAAAACCAATGGTATGAGGCAATAATATCTTAAATTTGCCGCTTAATTTTTTAAGAGAATAAAAAATAGATCATCATGAGAAGTGACGAAATAAAAAAAGGATTTGACAAAGCACCACACAGAAGTTTACTTAGAGCAACCGGGTTAAAAACCGATGATTTCAAAAAACCTTTTATTGGTGTTGCCAATAGTTTTATTGAAATTATTCCAGGTCATTTCTTCTTAAATAAATATGCCGAGATCATTAAGGAAGAAATTCGTGCGAACGGATGTATTCCATTTGAATTCAACACCATTGGAGTGGATGATGGTATCGCAATGGGGCATGATGGTATGTTATATAGTTTACCTTCCCGTGAATTGATCGCAAATAGTATTGAAACCGTAATGAATGCGCATAAACTGGACGCCATGATCGCAATTCCTAACTGTGATAAAATAACTCCGGGAATGGTAATGGGTGCTTTAAGAGTCAATGTTCCTACTATTTTTGTTACTGGTGGACCGATGAAAAAAGGTGTTTTGGATGATGGAACTCCTGTAGATCTTGCAACAGTTTTTGAGGGAATTGGAAAATATGAAAATGGTGAGATCACACCAGCCCAGTTAGAAGAATTAGAGTGTAAAGCCTGTCCGAGTGGTGGTAGTTGTTCCGGTATGTTTACTGCAAATTCTATGAATACTTTGATCGAGGCAATGGGAATTGCATTAAAAGGTAACGGAACTATCTTAGCATTAACCAAAGAACGTGAGCAGTTGTTACGGCAAGCTGCCCGAAGAATTTGTGAAATAGCAAAAGATGAAAAACAAACTGAAAAATACAGAATCAAAAATATTTTAAATGCACAAGCCGTTCACAATGCTTTTGTAGTAGATATGGCTATGGGAGGAAGTTCTAATACAGTACTTCATATGCTCGCAATTGCTATTGAGGCCGGTGTTGATTTTGATATTAAAAAAATCAATGAGATCAGTAAAAAAGTAAGCCATATTGCAAAAATATCTCCTTCTCTATCTCATATACATATGGAAGACATTAATCGTGCAGGTGGTGTAAGTGCTGTCATGAAAGAGATCAGCAAACGTGGTGGAGTTTTAAATACAGATAACCCAACTATTGAAGGTGTTACTATTGGTGAGCGTATCGCTGACGCGGATATCAAAGACGAATCTGTAATTCACCCACTGGAAAAAGCATATTCCAAGGTAGGAGGTTTGGCAATTTTATTTGGCAACCTTGCGGAAGAAGGCTGTGTGATTAAAACTGCTGGAATTATTGGTGAAAGGAGTTTTAAAGGAAAAGCTGTTTGTTTTGACTCTCAACCGGAAGCCATCGAAGGAATCAGAAAAGGAAGAGTCAAAAAAGGAGATATTGCAGTAATTCGTTACGAAGGCCCAAAAGGAGGTCCCGGAATGCAAGAAATGCTTTCACCTACCAGTATGATTATGGGAATGGGGCTTGGTGCCGATGTAGCTCTGATCACTGATGGTCGTTTTTCCGGAGCAACCAGAGGTTTATCTATCGGGCATATTTCTCCAGAAGCTGCTGAGGGAGGAATGATCGGACTTTTAAAAGATGGAGACGAGATCTTTATTGATGTCGATCAGTATAAAATAGAGGTGAATTTAAGCGATGATGAAATAGAAAAACGAAGAGCAGAATGGAAAATACCTAAAAAAGAGGTTCCGGGTAAATGGTTGAAAATGTATTCGATTTTGGCCAGTAATGCTAGTTTAGGGGCAGTTTTAAAGACAGAATTATAGTTTAGTATTAATCACTAATTTAAATTATTTCGCAAAGTTTCGCAGAGAAAACACTGAGTTTCGCAGATAGTTAAAACTCTATTTATTTCTATTGCATTCTTTACTTTTTTGTCAAAATAGCCTTTGGCATACCCTATCGTAATCAAATATTTATTTATCCTTCTTAATTTATCCAATTATGAAAATACAAAATATATTAGATCTTATCGGAAATACACCTTTAGTTAAAACTAAAAATTTAATTAAAAATAAAGATATCGCCCTCTATTTAAAACTGGAGGGAAATAATCCCGGAGGAAGTGTAAAAGATCGTCCGGCATACAATATGATCAAATCTGCTTTAGACAGAGGAGATATTCATAAATCTGATAAATTGATCGAAGCAACCAGCGGTAATACCGGAATTGCTTTAGCAATGATCGCAAGCCTTTTCGGATTGAATATGGAACTGGTAATGCCTGAAAATTCAACAAAAGAAAGGATTCAAACCATGCGTGCCTATGGTGCAATTGTAACTTTGACTTCTGCTGATAAAGGTATTGAAGGTGCAAGAGATCATGCAGAAAAAAAAGTAATAGAACAAGGTTTTATCATGTTAAATCAATTTGCAAATGATGACAACTGGAAAGCGCATTATAAAACAACCGGACCGGAAATATGGAAGGATACCGATAAAAAAATAACTCATTTTGTCTCAGCTATGGGAACTACCGGAACGATTATGGGAGTCTCTTCTTATTTAAAAGAGCAAAATAAAAATATTCAAATTGTAGGCGCTCAACCAACCGATAATTCTAAAATTCCCGGTATCCGGAAATGGCCGGTGGAATATTTACCTAAAATATTTGATTCCAAAAAAGTAGATCAGGTAATTGAAGTGAGTGAAACTGAAGCACGGACAATGACCAAAAGACTTGCCAAAGAAGAAGGAATCTTTGCAGGAATGAGTAGTGGTGGAGCTGTTGCTGTTGCGCTCAAATTAGCCAGTCAGATCAAAAAAGGTGTTATTGTTGCCATTATTTGTGATCGTGGAGACAGGTATTTATCTTCGGATCTGTTTGATTAAAATATCACAGAAATGAATAGTTCAATCAAAACTAAAACATCTCATCGGTAGCATTTATAGTGAGTTCTTCATCATTCATGATGGTTTTTGCCAAACCTTTTGTTTTGATTAATTCATAGGTAAAGAAAAATTTCATCGTTTGCACTTTGTTTTTATAAAATTCAGGTGACTGATTTCCATCACCATTCTTCATAGTTAATTTAGCAATAGCAGCCATTTTTAGCCATTGCCATCCCATGACAATGGTACCAAAAAAGTCCATAAAAACAGTTGCATCTGCTAAATAGCGTTCATAATCTCCTTTGATAGCAAAAGGGATCAACCATTTATTTACCTTTTGTACAAGTCCCATATTTTCCAGTAATATATTGGCAAATGGTTTGAGCTCTTCATCCTGACTTGCCTGCGCAATTGTTTGCTGCATCTCTGAAGCTAATAATGCAACAGCCTTACCATTTTTCATGGTGATTTTTCGACCAAGAAGATCTAAGGATTGTATACCGGTTGTTCCTTCATAAAGGGCTATAATTCGTATATCTCTATAATACTGTTGTGGCATAAAATCAAAGCAAAAACCATAACCTCCAAGTATTTGTATGGCATCACTGGTAGATTTAATTCCTTGCTCTGCCGGGTATGTTTTTGCTATTGGAGTAAGTAATTCCAGTAATAAATTATACTTTTCTTTCTCTTCTGGGGTAGTGCTTGTCTTTTCCTTATCTAAATAATTTGCAGTTTCCAATACCAGACTTAACGAGCCTTCCACCATTGCTTTTTGTTGAAACAAAAGTCTTTTTATATCCGGATGATTGATGATCAAAGTTTGTTCCTCTTCATTATTTTTTTTACCAGATCTATTTAGTTTTCTGCCCTGAGGTCTTTCTTTGGCATATTTTAACGAAGAATAATACGCTGCTGAGGCGATAGCTGTACCCATCCTTCCAGTAGCAATTCGTGCTTCATTCATCAATTGAAACATATACGAAAGTCCTTTATTTGGTTCTCCCACGAGCCATCCTCTGCAATCTTCCTTTTCACCAAATACTAAATGAGTTGTACAATACCCTTTCTGACCCATTTTTTCAAATTCACCCTCAACAACTGCATCATTGTACACAAATTCACCATTTTCAGCTGGTCTTAATTTTGGAACAACAAATAATGAAACTCCTTTAATTCCCGAAGGTGCACCTTTGATCCGGGCAAGAACCAAATGCACAAAATTATTAGAAAATTGATGATCTCCAGATGAGATAAATATTTTTTGCCCTTTGATCATAAAATGATCCTCCTCTGTTGGAATCGCCATACTGGTTATATCAGAAAGTGAACTACCCGCCTGAGGTTCTGTCAGACACATTGTTCCTCCCCAGGTCATATCCAGCATATTTGAAACATAGGTGTCTTTAAGATACTGACTGCCAAATGATGTGATCAAATTTGCAGATCCTGCCGTCAAACCTATATAACCCGGAACATGATTATTTGCTGCTTCCATGATAAAATAAGCAGCATTAAAAATAATGGAAGGTAATTGTAATCCTCCATCATCAAAATCATTCATGGCTCCCACCAGACCCATTTCACCGGCATTTTTTAAAATATTTTCAAACTGGGGATGAATAAAAATATTACCATCTTTAAAATAAGATGGATTTTCATCCATTTCCTTGATAAAAGGGAAGAGTGCTGTATCTGAAAATGTTTTAACAGAGTCAATAAAAATATCAATAGATGTTTTGTCGTATTCCTTAAACCTTTCTTTTTTTAAAAGATCTTCCACATTGTGCACCTGGAACAATAAAAACTTTAAAGTCACCAGATCAAAATACTTATTTTTCATAATAGGGAATTTGAGATAAATTTAAAATAAAAAAAGTAGTATTTGATTTTTATTTATAGAATTCTGTTCCAATCATCCTGCAATTTCAAATTGAAGTTGATTATATCTATCAATGTACCTTAAATGAGTAATGACTCAATAGAACTATTTGTCTTGGGGTTTTTTGTTTGTATATCTAACTATGCCCGTTATTTTCTCTTCTATTTATAAAACTACCATCAGGAATTCTTAACTATTATTATCATCAAGTTGTTCATTTTTAAATTGTCTTTTATGCTTATAACGAGCCGCTAAACTCATAAAAAAACCAAAAATAGAGAACCGAAATAAAAAAATCAAAATCTCAAATTCTTTTCCTTTGGAGTAATCAAATCCAGCCATTAAACCGGCATAAATAAGTCCAGAAATAAGAAATGCTCTTATCGTTATTTTTGTAAGTGTATCCACAGATTTGTTTTTTATAAACTTGGTTAAATTCCTTTAAGATATTTTATACTTTCTGTTTTTTAAATGGAATCCATTTAAAAATAAAACCTATACCAATTGCAGCAAAAACTCCAGCAATTGTTTCAACAACATTGTTTTCAACTAAAAAAGTTATTATAATTACGAATAAAAGAATTCCAATTCCTATAATTTGTAATTTATTTTGTTTTGATTTGATTTGGGTTTATCTCTTCAATTGTTATACGGTTCATTTCATAATTGTGCTGAATCTACCCGTTATTCTATGATATTTATCTGTGATTATTATCTAATTTATTTCGGAAATCCATGTTCCAAATTTCTTCATATAGAATTTTCACATTCTCTTCATAACAGAAAAAGCCTTCAAGAGAAAGTCTATATATATCATCAAACTTGTCTCTCCATTCATTATTCCAACTACTTTTCACCAAATTCCCTTTCCATTCATCACAATATGCGTTTAGTTTTTTTAATTTTTTTTCTAGTTTATTTTCTTTCTTAAAATCTTCAAAATTTTCAATTTCAATGTTGTGAGCAAAAACATTTCTAAAGTCTCTGACTAAGTCTGCAAAATTTAAAAACTGATTTGGCAATAATTTAGTTGCTTTTAAAATTTTAATTTTCATTGAAAATGTGAAGCAATCAACGTTCTCTAACACTTTGTAATTAGGAAAAATTAATTGTAATATTTTGGTGATTTGTTTTTCTAGTAATCCAGCTGCAAAAATAACATATGCCCTGTCATCAACAGAATTATTAATCTTTTCGATATAGTCAGAGATTGTTTTATTCCATTTTCCACTTCCTTTATCATTATTATACTGCTCTTTAAAATAGCACTTATTGTCATCTAAATAGAAATTTTTTGTCATAATATTTTTTTTAACTAAATTTATTATCCAAGCCTTAAAATAACACATAACTTATCATATCCAAACAAATATACTAGATTATAACCAGCATCTACCTGATAACCACCACTATTAAATGATTTTATCAAAGTGCCTTTTACAATAATTTTGAATGAATGATATCCATCAATTCCTTTTTTCTGCTTTTACTAATAGGCAATTGATATTGACCAAGACTAATGATATTATTTTGAATAAAATTGATCTTTTCAAGATTGATGATATAGGAACGATGGATTTGGATAAATTTTTCTTCGGGTAAATGTTGTATGATCTTTGCCATAGATAATAAGGCCACTACTTTTTTATCTTCTAAAAAAAAACGAATATAATCACCCATGCTTTCCACATAAATGATCTGATCAATTTCAATTTTTTGGATTTTATATCCAGATTTTACAAAAAAGTAGTTATCCATAAATATCGCTTATCGAATAGATTTGACACTTTAAACGATAATTGGTTTAATTCGTCAAATTGATTTCTTCACGTAAATCTAGTAATTTAAATTTACACCATAGTAATTAATATTTTAGATCATGAAATTGAAAAGTAACATTGCAGTAAGCGAAAGCGGATTTATCTTTAATCCCGAAATTGGTACTTCTTTTACAACAAATTCACTGGGTATTGCCATACTAAAACAGCTAAAAGAAAAAACTTCACCCGAAGAGATCAAAAATTCTATTCTTAAGAGTTATGATATTGACGCAATTACCTGTGAAAAAGATCTGAATGATTTTTTAAGCATTGTTAATCAGTTCAATCTTTTGGAAGAATAATCATGGAGATTAGAAAAAAAATAACCGTTGCTGTAACCGGCCTGAATGCTATTGATAGTCCGGGACCAGGAATTGCAGTAATTCGTGGACTCAAAGAAAGTGAAACTTATGATGTTCGTGTCATCGGTTTGGCATACGAAATTTTAGAGCCTGGCATTTACATGGAAGAGCTGGCAGATAAAGTATATCGAATTCCGGTTCCTTCCAGTGGTTTTGATCAAATGTTACAACGAATCCAATACATTCAGGAAAAAGAAAACATAGATGTGTTAATTCCGAATTTTGATGCAGAATTAATGACCTTTATCAAATTAAAGCCCATACTCCATAAAATAGGAATCAAAATGTTGATCCCTACCAAAGAACAGTTTGAAGAAAGACTGAAAGGTGAACTGGTTGCTTTTGGCAAAAAGCACGGTATCAAAGTTCCGAAAAGTGAAACTGTTTTCACCATCAATGAACTGGAAGACACATTAGAAGATTTTGAATTTCCTGTAGTTGTAAAAGGAAAATTCTATGATGCCTATGTTGCCAATACTGTTGAGCAATGCAAATCCTATTTTTACAAAATATCCGGCAAATGGGGAGCACCTATCATCCTGCAACAATTTATCAATGGAAATGAATTCAATATCACAGCTATTGGTGATGGTAAAGGAAGCATGTTAGGAGCTGTAGCCATGAGAAAAACTTTTTTAACGGATAAAGGAAAAGCCTGGGCAGGAATTTCTTTAGATGATCCGAAATTGATACAAATGGCCGATAATGTGATCAGCAAAACGCATTGGTCTGGTGGTATGGAAATAGAATTAATGAAAGAGACCGGTACAAATGATCTTTATTTAATAGAAATAAATCCACGATTTCCTGCATGGATCTATCTGGCAAATGGTTGTGGACAAAACCATCCGGAAATGCTACTCAAAACATTACTTGGTGAAAAGTTGGAACCCATTAAAAATTATGATGCAGGGAAAATGTTTATCCGATATTCTTATGATCTGATCTGCGATCTCGATAAATATGAAAAAATGTCTATCCATGGCGAAGTTTAATTCAAAAAACTAAAAAAATGAGCAAATTAAAATACGAAAGTCCGATAATCAAACAAATCAATACCGGTATAGCCAATAAATTTGGAGAGTCTGGCACATTAAAACCAACAACTCATATAGCAAACGTACCTGTTAAAAGTTTGATAGAACAATACGGTTCTCCATTATTTGTAATTAATGAGCAAACCATAAGAAATACTTACCAGGATGCTTATCACACATTTTCAACCCGCTATCCAAATGTACAATTTGCTTGGTCATACAAAACCAATTATATTGAAGCTGTTTGTAAGGTTTTCCATCAGGAAGGGTCATGGGCAGAAGTTGTTTCCGGTTTTGAATATCAAAAAGCTTTAGACAATGGTGTACCGGGAGATAAAATTATTTTTAACGGTCCGGATAAATCCGATGAAGATCTTAAAAAAGCAATTGAAAATAATTCACCCATACATATTGATCATTTTGATGAATTGTATAGTTTGATTACTATTTCGGAAGAATTGAATAAAAGAGCTAAAGTTGCAATTAGAGTGAATATGGACACCGGCATCAAACCACTTTGGGATCGTTTTGGATTCAATTATGAAAATGGTCAGGCCTGGGATGCAATCAACAAAATATTTTATTCTAAAAATTTAGATCTGATAGGGTTTCACACGCATATAGGAACCTTTATTTTAGATCCAAATGCCTATGGAGTTGCAGCTTCAAAACTTGCTGATCTGGCAATAAATGTAAAGAATAAATTCAAACACGACATACAATACATAGATATGGGTGGAGGATTTGCCTCTAAAAATACTCTAAAAGGATCTTATTTAAGCGGACCCGATCTTGCTCCTTCTTTTAGTGATTATGCCGATAGCATTACACAAGCTTTATTAAATGCCGGTTTTAGCACCGAAGATTTGCCTTTATTAATTTTAGAAACCGGAAGAGCCTTAATTGATGATGCAGGATCTTTACTGGGAACTGTTTTGGCTAACAAAAGATTATCCGATGGAAGGCGATCTATGATCATGGATTTTGGCGTAAATACTTTATTCACTTCTTTTTGGTACAACCATATTATTTCACCTGCACAGGAGTGTAGTTTGTACACAGAAGACACCGTAATGTACGGGCCATTATGTATGAATATTGATGTGATAAGAGAAAGTATCAACTTACCTCCATTGAACAAGGGAGATCATGTAGTTGTACACAGAATCGGAGCATACAACATGACCCAATGGATGCAGTTTATTACCTTAAGACCTAAGGTTGTAATGATTGACACCCACGGAAAAACACATCTTATCAGAGAAAGCGAAAGTAAAGAATACGTTTCCGAACCTGAAAGAACACCCGATTACCTGAATGATTTTGAATTATAATTTTTGTTTTAGATTTATATGAGCTTAAAAAATGAACCTCTTATTTTTTTGAAAGACAGCACTCTAAACAGCTACTCTCAAATATTCTTCTCAAAGAATAAAGTATTTGCCTCTTTTATTTTACTGGCAACTCTCTTAATTCCAGGAATTGGAATTTGGGGTTTACTGGGTGTGGTTTTTTCAAATTTTTTGGCTTGGCAACTAGGTTTCCATAAACAAACTATTTTAGATGGTTTATACGGAATTAATTCATTACTTGTTATTTTAGGCCTGACTGTTTTCTTTAAGGTAAACCTGCCATTTATTTTTGTTTTTTTTGCAATCAATATTTTTACCCTGATTCTTTCCATTGGATTTTCTAATCTGATGGCACGTTTCGGGCTCCCATTTTTAGCTTTTCCGTTTATCATTGCTATCTGGTTTACTTTTTATGTAATGAACAGCTATACAAACATGGAAGTGGATGAAGGAAATATTTTCTTTTTAAATAAACTTTATAAATTTGGCGGAATTACCTTATTAGAGTTTTATCAGAACTTTGATGATTTACCTATTCCTAATATTATTATTGGGTATTTTAAATCCCTTTCGGCGATTGTTTTTCAGTCTACCTGGATATCCGGACTTTTTATTTCTATAGGTCTATTAATTGCATCCAGAATATCTTTTTCCTTATCTATTATTGGGTATTTGATCGGCTATTTTTATTTTGTGCTGGTAGGAGAAAACATTCAAAATCTACAATATGGCTATATCGGCTTTAACTTTATCCTGTTTGCAATTGCTGTTGGTGCATTTTACTTTGTTCCCAAAAGGAATATACATATAGCCGTTATTATTTTAACTCCTGTACTCGGACTTTTAATAACCGGATTAAGTGGTATCATAAGTACTTTTGGCTTACCTGTTTTTGCATTACCTTTTATGCTGATGACGGTAATAATCATTTATGTGCTGAACTTTACCCATAAACAACAGATGTTTCCAAAAGTTGTGTATCAAACCTATTCCCCGGAAGAAAACCTCTACAATTATGACAATTATTTTGAAAGATTTGGAAGCAATATTCAGTACTTGAAAATTGGTCTGCCATTTTTTGGAAAATGGAAAGTATGGCAGGGTCAAAACGGAAAACACACCCATAAGGGCGACTGGAAAAATGCATGGGATTTTGTGATTACTGATAAAGATCAAAATACGTTTAAAGAAGATGGTCACTATTTAACCGATTATTACTGTTATAATGCACCTGTAGTAGCTCCGGCAGATGGAACTGTTGTGAATATCATTGATGGGGTTCTTGACAATATTCCTGGTGAGATCAATATGGAGCAAAACTGGGGCAATACGATTGTGATCAAACATGCTGAATATTTGTTTTCACAAATAAGTCATTTAAAACAAGATTCTTTTAAAGTTAAAATTGGAGATGAAATTAAAAAAGGAGAACAAATTGCCAGTCTTGGAAATTCTGGCAGATCGCCTCAGCCACACTTGCATTTTCAATTACAGTCAACCCCTTACGTAGGTTCAAAAACTCTAAAATACCCATTGAGTTATTATATCAATTATCATGAAGATCATGAAGACTTTATCACTTTTCATTATCCGGAAGAAGGGGAAATCATTAGTGATATTAAAATCAACCGGGTTTTAACCAAAGGATTTAAATTGATTCCCGGAATGGCCTTTAGTGTAACTTCAAACAACAAGGATCTACAAGATTCAGAGTGGGAGATATTTACAGATGCATTCAACCAGACTTATATATATTGTACACAATCAGATTCGTATGCATACTTTACAAATGATGGAACAACTTTATACTTTACTTCCTTCAATGGAGATAAAAACTCACTTCTTTTCTATTTTTATTTAAGTGCGTTTAAAATATTTTTAGGAGATTTTAAATCGGTTAGTATCCAAGACTCCCTTCCTGTTCATATGGCATTTGATGGAATAACAAGATATTTACAGGATTTTATTGCTCCATATTATCAATACTGCAATGCAAATTACTACTCAAAAACAGATGTGATAAATAAAGAAGATAGTTCTTTTATCATTGATTCTTCATTAACAAATAAGGTGGGTAAAAAAATAAATAAAATTACTGAGTTTAAAATTACAGGAGATTCTCAATCAATTAGAAAAATACTGGTAAAGACAAATGAGCAATCTTTCGAAATTAATATCAACCTTGAAAAACACACATTATGAAAAACATTATTTTAATACTCATTTTTGGTTTTTCTTTTATAGGTTATGCACAATTAACTGATATTGAAACACAAACTCTTCAACTTTATAATGATCAAAACTGGACAGGTCTTATCAAAGTTGCAGAAAGAGCAAAAGAACAAAAGGTTTCCTCCTATGTGATAGAATACAGACTTGCTGTAGCATACTATAATGACCATAATTATTTTGATAGTGCCACAGAGTTTGAAAATATCATCCTAAAGTATCAGACCAAAAATGATATCATTTTGGAATATCTATATTATTCTTATCTATTTTCCGGAAGGCAGCAGGACGCACTTTTGGTAGCGAAGGAATTTCCATTTCACCTTCAAGAGAAAACAGATACTAAAAAAATTGAATTCATTGATTATTTAAGTGCTGAAGGTGGTGTAAAACTTAGTAGCAGAAAAGATATTGACATTGAAAACTTAAACTATCTCAATCTTGGATTGGGTCAGCAATTTGGTTATGGTGTAAAAGTGCAACATGCATTTACCAGTATTTCTCAAAACTATATTGATTTTGATTATACACAAAAAGAGTATTATGGCAATATGAAGATACAGTTATCAAAAGGACTGACCCTGATTCCGGCATATCATTATGTCAATACAAGTGAAAAGAGTTCATCTTCACATGGAGAAAACAACTCCGGTTTAAAAGAAATAAAAAATAATTTATTCCATCTGGCTTTAAAAAAACAGTGGAGTCGTTTTAGTATTTCCCCTAACCTGATATATGTTACTACAAAAGATAATGAATATGGAAATTTAAATAATTTTCAGTATGGTTTACATGCAGGGTATACCTTAAGGGCAACAGGAGATAAACTATGGATAGGAACAGGTGGTGATTTTATCAATAATGGAAACAATAGTGATCTGGTTTGGAACATGAAAGCTTTATACAGCATCAGTCCTAAGGCATATCTATACCTTCGCTATTTAAATGCGAATACTACAAACTTTGCAGTGGAAGATGCAATGTATTATTTCAATTCAGTATCTACTATTATAGATAATTTAAGTGCAACTTTTACTTATCAATTTTCTCCAAAATTTTCATGGTATATCAACTATCAATATGAAAATGCAAAAGATTTTGAATACAATATAACATTTAATTACAATACAATAATAACAGGAATAAAACTTGATCTATAAATACAACAAAATATGAAAAAGCTAATAATTACAACCATTTTAATACTTACATTTTCTTTTATTTACGCTCAGCAAATGAAGTTGCCTCAAGCCTTTGAAGAAAGTTATACTTATGAATACAATCTTGAATACGGAAAAGCAGTAAATATTTTAGAAAAAATTTACTTGAGTCATATTTCCAATTACGAAATGAATTTACGATTAGGATGGCTTAAATATTCAGATGGTGATTTTAAAAATTCCCTAAACTATTATACCAAAGCGATTGAATTAAAACCATTGTCTCTTGAAGCAATTTACGGTAAAATGTTACCACTGTTATCACAGCAGAAATACAGCAGCATGATTAAGTTAGCAGATAAAGCTTTGACTATTTCGCCAAATGATTCTCGTGCTGAGTACTTTAAAGGACTGGCATATTATTACAAAAAAGATTATGTAAAATCAGAAAAAAATCTTGAAAAGTCAATTAATAAATATCCTTTCGATCTCGATATCAATTTAATGTTAGGATGGACAAAGCTAGCATTGGGCAAAAAAAATGAAGCAAAAGCATTGTTCTTGGTCGCACAAAGAAATTCACCCACTAACCATCGGGTTAAAACAGCTTTGAACGTGATAAATAATTAAACTTGAATTTCTATAACTAGATCATCCTTTAATCACATTTACCGGATTTCCTTGCAGAAATGCATCTAAATTTGAGACGGCAATTTGCATCAATCTTTCTCGTGCTTCTTTTGGTGCCCAAGCAATATGAGGAGTCATAACAAGGTTTTTAGCCTGTAACAAATGGTTGTCTTTTTTAATGGGTTCTTCAGAAACCACATCTACAGCTGCTCCCCTTACTCTTCCTGCATTTAATGCATTTTTCAAATCTTCCTCTACAATTAGTGGGCCGCGGGATGTATTGATGATCATCACACTATTCTTCATCTTTTCAATACTATTTCTATTGATGATACCTTTTGTCTTTTCCGTTAACGGACAATGCAAACTAATGATATCCGATTTTGATAAAAGTTCCTCCAGAGTTACATTTTTAAAATTTTCTGATTCCAGTTCCGGATATTTTTTGTTGCTAAACACCTGTAATTTCATACCGAATGCTATTGCTATTTTAGCTACTGCCTGTCCAATATTTCCATAGCCAATAATTCCGAATGTTTTTTCATGAAGTTCCATCAAAGGTGTTTTTGTAAAAGAAAAATCAATTGAATTTACCCATTCACCATCTTGTACTGCTGCATTGTGGACTCCAATCTGATTTGTTAACTCTAACAGCAGAGCAAATGTAAATTGGGCTACGGCATTTGTACTGTATGCTGGTACATTTGTAAGCGTTATACCCATTTTATTTACTGTCGCAATATCAACAATATTACACCCTGTAGCCAAAACGCCAATGTATTTAACAGTCGGAACATTTTCTAATACTTCCTTTGGCAAAAGTGTTTTGTTGGTAAAAACTATTTCGGCATCTGCAATCGCTGCAATTACTTTTTCAGGATCATTGATGGTGCGATCAAAAACTGTAAGATCCCCTAATTTTTCAAGTCCTTCCCAACTTAAATCGCCGGGGTTTAATGTATATCCGTCTAGAATAACTATTTTCATTTTAATGGGTATTTAAAAAAATCTTTATTTATTGTTTCAAAGCAACAAATCCTGTTAAAATTAATATTTCAAAATTACTTAATTTTTGTAAATTGGTTTCGGATTATATCATTTAAAAAAAAATATTATATTTACTTGAAAATATAAACCTTAACAATCAAATCTTATAATTATGAAAATGGTAAAAAATGCGGCTTTCGTACTCTTTTTTATTTCTTTATTTCTAAATCAGAATTCCGTTCATGCTCAAAAAGTCAGCAATGCACAGATTAAAAAATTAATTGTAAGTTACAAAAATGACATTCGTGGACCTTACCACAGAATCAAATGGTTTTGTGATGATGGAACCATCCACGATCCCAAAAACCCATGTGGAAGTGTGGGTGGTATTCAGCACGCTACTTACAAACCAGAAATAGAAAAACTGGCAAAAAGTAATAAAATATATTTCGGCAACATACTGGCTTATAACAAGTTTGACCAATTTTGGGACAAACCTAATAACCACAGCAGATTAAAGCAATACCAGCTAGTAAAATATCTTTCAGGAGTAGATAATGGATGGATCTACAGGAAAGGGCAATTTTACAGAGGTTCCATGCAATCAGAAGATGAGGAAGAATGGGGTCGTAAATTCTATCTTTATTTATTAAAAGATGCACCCGTATTAGCATCTAATTACTATTTGGTAAAAGAGTCTTTAAAAGACATTCCACATAAAGGTGACAGCAATACTTCTCAATTGATTCGTAGTCAGTCAAAAGTTTTAGCCGAAGAAGTGCCAAGTTTTATGAATATTCGAATCAAGATCCATGGTAACCCAGACAAAACTGACATTACAAGTGTAAAAAAATACAAAAAATCTCATGGAAGTAAATTAACACCGAATCAAACCAAACAAATTGATAAATTAATCCAAACACTTGAAGCCTATTATACTCCGGTTAGTGTAGATACTTTGATCAAACATGTTAATTCCATGAGTGGCAGTACCCAAACTAAAAATTTGCTTACAACCCTTTTGACTAAATATGGAGAATCTAAACCTATTGGTGATAAAGTTTACCTGTTAACAAATATCATCTGTGATATTCGATTGAAAATTCCAGAAGAAAAAAGTGAAAATAACCGGTTATTATTATTGGATTTAGCCAACAAGGTTGAAAAATCACTCTTCATCCAATCACAGGAATGGAAACCAGCTTCGTTAAACGAATTAATGAAAAAAATTCAGGTGCTAAGTTATGCCACTATGGGATCCGGACTTATTGAACTATGGGAATGGGAAAGTGCAATGGATATTTTAAGCGACGGCCTACCCTCTTCAATGTCTTTAAATGAATTGAACCAGTTTTTAGTGAGATCAAGAGGAATTGTAGAATGGAGTACTGCTATGGTAAAAGCCGTATATGGTAAAGAAGTTAATTTATATGCTGCTTTTGAACCAAAAGCCTATCAATTTGTTGATGATCGAATTCGTTCTTCCATTGTTTTAGATCTTGGAAACAGTGTAAGTCAATTAGGAGATATTATCACAAAACATTCAGCAATTGAAAATGATGTCTTAGATATTGCCGAAGAAACAACAATACGAGGATTGAATCCCGGTTATGCATTTGGCGAACTGGTTGTTACAACCGGTTTGATAAAAAATATCGAATTCAGCAAAGACAAGATCTATGTTTTTGAAAGACCACCGGGAGACCTTAAACCTATTGCTGGTATTATGACTATTTCTGAAGGTAATCTTGTTTCTCATGTGCAATTACTTTCAAGAAATCTTGGAATTCCAAATGCTGCTTTGTCTGGTGAAAATCTAAATTCACTGAAGAAATACAATGGAAAAAAGGTTTTCTATGCGGTTTCCGATAAGGGAAATGTGATCATGAAACTGGAAAAAGACATGACTTCTAAAGAAAAAGCTCTTTTTTCAAAAGAAGAAAGAGATGAAAATAAGATCAGGGTTCCTGTGGATAAAATTAACCTAAATCAAACCAGTGTTTTAAACTTAAGAAAAGTTAAAGCAGATGATTCTGGTAAAATTTGCGGGCCAAAAGCGGCAAATCTGGGTCAGTTAAAATCTATTTTTCCAGATCATGTGGTGGAAGGTTTTGTAATTCCTTTTGGAATTTTTAGAAAGCATCTTGACAATAATATGCCCGGAACACAAGGCTCTTACTGGGATTATCTGAATGATACTTATAAAAGAGCAGATGCATTACGCAAAGCAAATAAAAGCGTAAAAGAAGTAGATGATTACCAGGTGTTTCGTCTTGCAACATTGAGAAAAGCTGTTGAAAAAATGCCTTTAAACAAAAATTTTATTGCAGAACTGGAAAGTGAATTTAAAAAAGTATTTGGTACCAGCATGGGGCATAAGGCCGTATTCTTACGAAGTGATACGAACATGGAAGATTTAAAAGGATTTAATGGTGCTGGTTTAAACCTAACGCTTTTTAATGTTCTTGGCAAAAATGATATTATCAATGGTATTAAAAAAGTTTGGGCATCACCTTATACAGACAGAAGCTTGAGGTGGAGACAAAAATATTTATTGAATCCTGAATATGTATTTCCATCTATCGTAGTTATTCCAGGGGTAAATAACGATTATTCAGGAGTTGTGATCACAACAGGAATCAATGAAGGAGCCAAAGATGATATGACCGTTGCTTTTAGCCTTGGTGTTGGTGGTGCCGTTGACGGGCAGTCTGCTGAAACCAGACTGATCAAAAAGAATGGAAATAAATTATTATCTCCTGCCAGAGAACCCTCTTATTTAGCTCTTCCAAGCGCTGGAAATACTGTTGTAAAATATACCACTTTCGAAAAACCGATTTTAAATAAAAAGAACATACAATCCATTAGAGATTTGGTGAAGGAAGTTCGTGTAAAAGTTCCGGAACGTACAGATCCATCTTATAAAGGAGCTTATGATATGGAAATGGGCTTTTTGAATGATAAATTATGGCTATTTCAAATAAGACCCTTTGTGGAGAACAAAAAGGCACAAAACTCCAATTATTTAAAATCTATCGCACCAAAAGTTAATTACAATAAAAAAATAAATCTTTCAGATAAAATATAATCTTATGAAAAATATATTCAAACTTTCAGCTGGGTTACTGCTTACTTTTTTGCTTCTAAGTTACTATCCCATTGATGGATACAGAACAACAAAAATTGCACGATTGTTATATCTCCAAAAATTAAAAGGGAGTGGAGAAAAGATAACACGAATTCCACCGGGTGCATTGCATAATTTAGATTATGTTCAATTAAATCTCACAAAGCAAAGTAAAAAAAATGTGGAAGCCTTTTTAGTTAAAGATGAGGAATTAACTACTAAAATAAAAAGAGTTTTACCAAAAGGAAATTATTCTATTTCAGTTTTAGATATGACCGATGCCGATCACATAAAATATACTGCAATAAATGAAAATAAAGGATATCAACCTGGTAGCGTCGGAAAACTTGTTGTATTAAATGCTTTTTTTACCAATTTAAAAAAAGTTTATCCTAATTCATGGAAAAGAAGAGTAGAATTACTTAAAGATAAAAGAGTTACATCAAGATACTGGGGTGTTGGCGATCATCATACCATACCCGTGTATGATATTGAAAAAGACAAGCTAACCCGACGTAAAGTAGTGGCCAGCGATGAATTTTCACTTTATGAATGGTTGGATCATATGGTTTCTGTAAGTAATAATGGTGCCGCCTCTATTGTGTATAGAGAAACTGTATTGATGTCAGTTTTTGGTAAAGATTACCCACAATTAACAGCAGAAAAGTCTGAAGAATTCTTTAACAGTATTAAAAAAGACAGTTTGAGAAACCTTTCTCACAGTATCATTAACGACCCACTTCGCACTCTTGGAATTGACAAGGATGAATGGAGATTAGGTGGTCCTTTTACAAGAAGTGCTTCCAGTAAACTGGGACGAAAAGAAGGCAGCCAGGCAACCCCAAAAGGATTGATGAAATTCCTGATAAATTTAGAACAGGGTAATATTGTGGATAAAGAATCCAGCCTTGAAATGAAACGTTTAATCTATTTGACTGATAGAAGAATTCGTTATGCTTATTCTCCAAAATTAAAAGAGGCTGCCGTTTATTACAAATCAGGAAGCTATTACAGTGGTGGAAGCGGAAAATATATGGGTACTAATTTTAACTATATGAACTCGGTTATTATTGTGGAACAACCTAATGGAATAAAATATGCTGTTTGTTTGGAAACCAATGTTTTAGGAAAGAATTCTGCAAATAATCATTATTATCTGGCAGGGAAAATTGATGATATACTCAACCCTAAAGAGGTAAATTAAAACTCTATAAAATTGATATCAAATCCAGATAATTTTTGAAGAATTATCTGGGTTTTTTTTGATTAAAATCATTAATAGAACAAAATATTTCTGTAATTTTATCTTTAGAAATCATAGTGGAATAATTAGTTAAATATTTTGATTGTCAATACTTAAATATACTAATTATTCTACTCTTTTTATAATGAAAATTAAAGTTTCTTACGTCGAACTCAGGTTTATAACAAATCTAGTGGCTGGTCTTATTGCTTATTCTTTCCAGGAAAAGAAACCAAGTATCAAATTTGAAACAGAAAATTCTAACCAATTATCTCTCTTTTATTAATCCCTTATGTCGAACTCAGGTTTATAGAACTTCCCACAATCAGTAAAAACCGACCATGAAAAAGATTAAAATTCTCTAAGGAATTAAATAACGGAAAATTTATTACTAGAATGTCCAAATGCTAAGAAGTTTTAGTTATATGACTTATCTTAATTTTCAGTAGAATAAAGAATCTTTTTAGCTAGATTTCTAACCGTAGTATTTTTATGTTTTGCTAATTTATTAAGTAATCGAACAGATCCTTTTTGATCCATCTGTTGCATCAGCTTTAAAACCCGAACCTTTGTTGCCACACCACAATCTTTAAGAAGATTGTTTAGACATTTTTTCTCGGGTAAGATGTCAATTTTTAAATTGACATTTTTATCACTAAGAAAATGATACTCAAGTATTGGCAGTAATTCATTTTTTAATTCGGTATCAAGTAGATTGGAGAGAAATTCAATGGCATTGATTCTTGATTCCTCCGTGTCATTCTTAATACCCAGAAAAACAACTTCCATATCAGAAAACTTATATTTCTCACTCAAAAGAAAAAAGATAGTTTGTAAACTAAGATCGAGATGTTTCTGAAGTAAGTCTATAAGAGATCTTCGAGCAGTATCTTCTTCCTTACTAAGATTCTTATCCTTCAGTTTCTTTCCCCTGTTTAAATTTCTTTTCTCTGTTTTTTCAAGTGAGGAGATCGCTGATAAAGTGTTCTTAAAGAAAAGGCATTCACTAAATATATTCTCGTTTAAACGATCATTATTCAGTTTTAGTTTAATGTCTTTGTCCATTAAAATTTTTAATGATTTAGTAGTATTAAGCCTGACAAGAACATCATTGCTTTGTAAGAGATTGAGCAGTGTTACCACGGATTGTTTTGAATCATAGGATTCAAGAATTTTTGGTATAAATCCTCTGGTATTTTCATCCAGCTCCTCATTTTCTATCATGATGTAGAGTTTCTGCACTATTGGTTTTCCAAAATTCTTTAAAGCCTCAATAACATCCCCGGCATGCTCTTTCCTGATGATCATGCGAATAAGCTGACTAATATATTGCTCATGTTTTGTAAGACCCGCAGCCTTTATTGCATATTTTTTAAGAACAGGATCCTTACTCTTTAAATATTTATCAATAAAAGAATAGTATTTTTCCCTTTCGGAATAACCAATAGTCAGCAAAAGACCGATCAGTTCAACTCTGCGTTGCTTATCTTCATAAATAGTAAATTCTTCTATCTGATCCTCAATTCGTTTATCAAGATGGTATTTATTAGCCAAAATATTATTTACTCTTGATGCACGGGCAAGACAAAGAAGTGCTGCATTTTTAAGATAATCCTTTTTATGATCAAGATAGTTTCTATATATATCATTCTGATAATCATTTGAATATATAAGAAGATATTCCATAGATTCATACACCACAACGTCATCAGTATTCACTTCTAAAAGGGTTTTAATCTTTGAAACAATTACTTTGCTACGAAAGGTATAAACACTTTTAATTGCAGATGCTTTCACCTTATCGGAAGGGTGATCAATTAAATTAATAATCGAAGATTTATATATTTTGATTTGCTCGGCATCCATATGATCCAGCAATTTTACGATCTCATTTTCATTACCATCGTTTAAAACCGCTTTCATAGCAACTCTATTATTCTTCTTTTTATGACCCAGATTTAAATCCTCTCTCGATATAATTTCTCTAATATTCTTCCTAAAAGTATCAAAATAACTACTCCTTAACCTGTAGATCATATAAAACCAGATCAGCAAAAAGAAAATTGTGATCATGGTAATATATTTGGTATCTACATTAAGTGCCTTAATCACAAACAGCAATAAAAATCCGGCAATACCGGTTGCAATACTATCAACAACCACATCAATAAATGGTTTTGCATGTTTCTTTGATTCATAAGACACCGGTAAGAATGAAAGTTCAAAAGCAGCTTTATTGATAGATTGTTTAAAACTACCGTCAACTCCCTTGATCAGGATCAACACCCACAATTCCGGAAATACAAGAAATAAAACACTTCCAATAGCCAAACTCACTGGTAAGATCATTAGATTACTACTTACTCCAAATCTTGATAATAGTTTATTTGTTAGAAATAGCTGAATCAGTAAAGCAATAATATTAAAAGAAGAAAACCAAAATCCAAAGAAAGAAGCCAACTCATTAGAATCTGTAAAAGCCTTATGGGCAAAATCACTAAACTGAAAATCGATAAGTTTCGCCACCAAAACACTTACTCCAACAACAGCTGCAAGATTTACCAAATGTTTTGATTTTAAAACCTTTCCAAATGAAGAATCAAATGTTGATTTATGGTCTTCATGATCTTCTTCGTTTGTATATTTATAAACCTGCTCTTTTCTTATTCTCCAAATAATCAATATAATTGGCAAGCATAACAACAGTAAAATAGAAGCAGTGAGTATAACAATACCATTTCCAAAATAATTAGCAAGTAAAGTAGTAAGATAACCACCAAAAATACCTCCTGCAATTGCTCCTGCACCAATAAAACCAAATAACCTTTTTGCTTCTCTTAAATCAAAAACAATATTTGCAATAACCCAGAATTGAGATGTTGCAAGTACACCAAATAAAGAGATACTCAGATAATAAAAATACAATATCCATGTATAGTTTATACCCTTATAAACGACATAACTAAGTACAAAGAAAAATATACTAAAAATGATTAGCGTAAAACTTGCAATGGTCTTGATGGAAAAAATCTTGACCATGCGGTTGTAAGTCATGGAAGATAATACAGCAACCACTGCAACAAGTAGGTAACCATATGGCAATTGCCCTGATCCCAAATTAGACAAAAACAGTGCAGTTACAGTTGGTTTAACTAAAAGTAATACGGTAATGATAAGAAAGATATACAGTTGCATTAAAAATACGATCCTAATCTCTCCTTCTCTAATATTAAAAGTTTTTTCAAATATTCTCTTTACCATATAAAAATAACAGTTTAGCCATTACAATTAATATTGGATGCCTTTTTTAAAACTTCTTCAAGCGGTACCACCAGTTTTTTGATAATTGATCCTCCATTTGGATCTTCGATGATAGCTACGATTATATAGTGTCTCCCCGGTCCCCAAACAAGAACAGAATCAGCATGAAAATTTTTCCACGATCCAGATTTTCTATAAAATGTAGCATCCGGTGCAATCACCTGAAGTGTATTGATAAATTTGTGATGTAATGCAGGATTTTTTAAATAACCAAGCATTTCGGTAGAACGTTCTCGGGTAATGAGTTTACCAAATACCAGTTTATAATAAAAACTACATGCCTGATAAGTTGTAGCAGCATGGCTAAGACCTTTCATTGGATCAGGATATCTTTTGCCAGTTTTAGCATATCTTTTACCAACCCAAAGTCCTCCACCTGTTTTTTCATTGTAAAGATCTACCTGTGCCAGCCGTAAAACTTCTTCTATTTTTTTAAACCCAACCAAATCTATCATACGAGTAGCTGCTGCATTATTTGATTTACTAATCATCAATCGAAGATCATTCTTTACAGCTTCCGTTTCTTCTACCTCACCCTTTTCAATTGCATGCATTACTGCGACCAAAACAGCAATTTTTGGCATACTTGCCGCATACATCATATTGTTTTCATTAAGACCAGCAAATTTTACATTATTTATATCATGCAAATCAACCATGCCAATAGCCATTTTTTTATTTTCTACTAGTTTTTTCCAGTGTTTGTTCTTAAAAATCTCCTCTTTCAAAATGGCAGCCATTTGAGGACAATTCGCAGATGAAAGCTGTGGAAGTTCTCCAGGTACATAAACAGGAAGGTTTTGTTGTGCTTTTATACTTTGCATAGTAAAAACAAAGAGCACAATTATCAGAAATTGGGAAATTTTATTTTTCAAAATATATTTTTTAAGTCAACAAATGTACAATTTATTAATTCTTATATGAAGCCTAAGTTAGGCTTTCCCATTCAGTTGTCTATTTATTGAATCGGCACCCAAAAAGTTTCTTTTGCTTTTGGATCATCAGGTTTATAATTTGAATCCATCACTTGAAAATGAGGCCGATTATCTAGTTGAAAATTCGAGTTTGGCAACCATTCTTCATAAATATAACGGGTTATTTTCACAGCTTCTGCAGCAATCCCTGTATATGTAAAAGCGGCATATTTCCCTTTCGGGATATTAAACAACTCCATCCCTTCCGGGATTTTTGAAGAATCATTTATCTCAACCGCCGCACAATTCTCAAAAACTGTATCTGAATTGAAATCTTTAAAATCTAAATCAGAATTGTAAAACTGAATACTATAATATTTATCATCAACCTTGTTTTTAATCCTAAAAATTTGCGACTTAAACTGCTTCCATAAAACAAATGTTTTATCACCTGTCAATGACATTTTTACTTTCTTACCAACTAATAGCTTCTCAGAAATGTTAATAATTTCAAGGTAGTTCTCCATAATGAAATTAATAATTAATTCTTTTCAAATTAATCAATTGGTTTTAAAACGAGTTTATCTTCACTCTTTTTGATCTCCTCCTTATTCAACATCATTTTTAGAAATTCTCCCTTTAAATACTTTTGTGCCTGATCTTTATAATGCTTACTAAAAACATTACCAGACTGACCTGTTGGAATGATGGCAATACCGTTTTCCACATCACTAAAATCAACAATTCTTCTTGTGGATGGACCATGACCTACTTTATATAATCCACTTTTATTAATTTTAAAACCCTGATTATTCAAAACTTCATTAGTTCCATCTGTAACAAACGGACCAACATTGAAAAAGCCCCTCAATGCATCCACTTTATCAAAAACATGCTTATGGGTTACGGTAATTGCTTTATTCCATGTCCAATCCTCGATATCATCCCCAAACTGTTCCTCTAGAGAGCTTAGTGTTTCATGAAAAGATTTGGTAAAAATTTCATGTCTGTCTTCCTTGATATTTTTAGTTCTGATATCATCCCACCATGCAGATTTACCACTTTTGATCTGTTTTGCAATCTGCCGTTTATAAATGTGTGTTTGTAAAAACTGTTCTAAACCATCTTCCCCAAATTCATCTACAAAAGTATTTTTAATAAACAACCACAGAAATTTGGTGTAAATTGTTGGAGCAACTTCATCTCCTTTAAAGTCCCCTTTCCATTTTTCTAATATTTGAATCGCTTTTTTTTCATTATCAGATAAATTAACCTTGGATATGTCTTTTATTATTATAGGAATTAATTCAGGAATAACAGATGATTGAACATCATTGATCATTGTTTCCATATCTTTTTTTGTGAAATCGTTTTTTGGTTTTAAAAGATCCACAATTCTTTTTGCCCTATCTTCTGACAGATAATACCCCGGATATAAACCTCCTTCAATAGATCCCGGCTGATTATTTGCCGAATACACATAATTCCAGGAAGGATTGATCGCTTGTGGGTTTTGAGAAAAATCCAAATATTCTAATTGATCATTTTCTTCATTGGAACCATCCAGAATAAACTTTGTATTGGCCTTATTTTTTCTAGTATAAAGTTTTGCTGATGCAAACCAGGCAATATTATCTTTGGCATCTCCATACATAAGATTTAGTCCAGGAGCAACTATTTTGGAAGCACCCTTTTTAAATTCTGAAAGTGATTTAGCATGTGAAATTTCATAAGAAGCCTCTAACATTTCATTCTCTAGTTTGGTATAGATCCAGTCCATAGCAATATTTTTATCCGAATCTATCATTTCAATAAAATCATTCATTATCGGACCATGCTTTCCTACCTTCACCTCAAATGTAACATCCTCTGCATCTTTTACTTTGATTGTTTCTTTACGAATTTCATAGGTTTGTGTATCTGCTTCCTCATAAAAATCAATATCATCATTCTCAAACATGGTCATACCATAGGCAAAATCATGATTATGACCCAATAAAGGGAAAGGCGTAAGTGCCAGATTAAATCCATAAATTTCAAAATGGGGTGTAATAATATGCGATTGATACCATACAGCAGGTTGTGAAAATCCAATATGCGGATCATTTGCAAAGATCACTTTTTTATTCTTTGTCTTTTTTGCTCCAACAACCCAACTGTTACTTCCAATAAAAGGAGGAATCAATGAATTATCCATAATCTTGTTAACTGAAGCTGTGATGTTACTAGCAATACTTCTATTTGAATGCTTATTTTTAATTATCGTAGATCTCGGATCAATATCAATAGCCAGATCTTTCATATAAACTTCACCAAGTTTATCTTTCAAATTTGTTAAAAAAGGATCTGTTTTATGTGCCTGTGCAAATCCAAAACTCATATACCCAAATACATTGAAAATATCTTTGATCGTATATTTTTCTTTTTCAATTCCGATCAATCTAAATTCTATCGGAGTACTTCCCTTTTCAATAAACTGATTGATTCCATCTAGGTAAGCTTTTGTCAAAATGAATGATTGAGAAGTTGTATCCAACTTTTTTATTGTCTCTGCAGCAGCTTTTTCAATACCAATTCCCCTAAATAACTTATCAGTTTCCAACATATCTTTACCGAATATCTCTGACAATCTTCCTGCTGAAATTCTGCGTATCAGTTCCATTTGCCACAATCTATCTTGTGCATGCACATACCCTAATGCAACATAAGCATCCCTTTGATTCTTAGCATAAATATGTGGAACACCGATATCATCAAAATATACATTAACTTCTTCTTTTAGATTGTTTAACTGAATATTTCCTTTATAAACGGGCTTATTTTTTTGGATAAAAACCCAACCTCCTATGAAGAGTAACACAATAAGAACCAACAAATACTTAAGAATTTTCTTGATCATCACATTAGTATTTTATAAAATGAATTTTGATATCGTAAATATACATAAACTCCATGTAAATTTTAAAGAGGATTTACCTTCTTCTTGTTTAAAATAATTGTTCATTATTGAGAAAACAGGAGCAAAAAAAACCTCAATAAAATTGAGGTTTAAAAAATGATTTTTTTAATTAGTAGACGTTCAAAATTCTATTTCACCTTCGCGAATCGGAACCGTTTGTAAAGTAAAATCTTTACCTCCCCATAAATTTCCTTCCTCATCAGTTTTGCTGTAATCATAAGCCCATCGGTACACTTCCGGTATTTCACCCAGCCAGTTACCATGAATATGCTCGACAGGAGTAGTCCATTCCAAAGTATTTCCTTTCCAGGGATTTTGAACTGCTTTTTTACCCTTACTGATACTGAAGAAGAAATTGGCTAAAAATATCAATTGAGCGAGTCCTCCAACGATTGCAAAAACCGTAATCACCTGGTTAATTTGTAAAAGATCATCAAATATTGGGAAAGCTGAATTACTGTAATATCTTCTTGGGAGACCAGCCAGACCAATAAAATGCATCGGGAAGAATACTCCGTATGCCGAAATAGCAGTGATCCAAAAGTGTAAATAACCCATATCTTTACTCATCATTCTTCCATACATTTTAGGGAACCAGTGATAAACACCGGCAAACATCCCGAAAAGGGCAGAAACACCCATCACTAAGTGAAAGTGAGCTACAACGAACATGGTATCATGCACATTGATATCTAATGCACTATCACCCAATATCAAACCAGTCAAACCTCCTGTAATAAATGTTGACACCATTCCTATAGAAAATAACATGGCAGGGTTTAACTGCAAATTTCCTTTCCACAAAGTCGTTATATAATTAAATGCTTTTACCGCTGATGGAATAGCAATTAGTAAGGTTGTAAAGGTGAATACCGATCCTAAAAACGGATTCATTCCGGTAACAAACATATGATGTCCCCAAACAATCGTTGATAAAAATGCGATAGCCATAATAGAACCGATCATTGCTCTGTAGCCAAAAATAGGTTTACGTGCGTTCGTAGAAATCACCTCTGAGGTGATACCCAATGCCGGTAACAGAATAATATAAACTTCCGGATGCCCTAAAAACCAGAATAAATGTTCAAATAAGATTGGAGAACCTCCTTTATAATGTAAAACTTCTCCCTGTATAAATATATCCGAAAGGTAAAATGAGGTTCCAAAACTACGGTCAAAAATAAGTAACAAAGCTGCAGAAAGTAAAACTGGAAATGAAACAACACCGATAATAGCAGTTACTAAAAAGGCCCATATCGTTAATGGTAATCGGGTCATTTTCATTCCTTTCGTTCTTAAATTCAAAATGGTTACGATATAATTTAAAGATCCCAGTAAAGAGGAAGCAATAAATATAGCCATCGATACCAACCACAAAGTCATTCCCAGCCCTGAACCTGACATTGCCTGTGGTAAAGCACTTAAAGGTGGGTAAATGGTCCATCCGGCGGAAGCCATTCCTGTATGCACAAAAATAGAAAGAAACATGATCACACTGGACAAGAAAAATAACCAGTAAGAGATCATATTTAAAAATCCGGATGCCATATCACGTGCTCCAATCTGCAAAGGAATCAGCAAATTACTAAAGGTACCGCTCAAACCTGCTGTTAACACAAAAAACACCATGATGGTACCGTGAATCGTAACCAACCCCATATACATATCGGGTGTCATAATTCCTCCTTCACCACCTTTTCCCAAAAAGGCTTCAATAATAGTAAAACTTGTATCAGGATAAGCAAGTTGCAATCTAAACAACATAGACATAAAACCTCCAACAACTCCCATAAATATTCCCGTGATCAAATATTGCTTGGCAATCATTTTATGATCCTGACTAAAAATATATTTCGTTACAAATGTTTCTTTATGATGATGGTGATCTGACATTCTATTCAATTATTATTTTAGTTAGTTTTATTAGTTTATTACCTGAGCCAGTGTTTTTTGCTGTTGCAACCAATTGTTAAAATCGGTTTCCTCTTCCACAATTACTTTCATTTGCATACTAAAATGAGAGACTCCACAAATCTTATTACACAATAACAAGTAATCAAATTCAATAGCATCATCTCCTTTTTCTTTTCTCAAAACATTTATAGCATCAATTTTTTCCTTCGTATCTTCATTCTTTCGCATTTCTTCCGTTGTTACGGATGGAGTAAATCCAAAACTGGTAGTCATACCGGGAACACAATTGATTTGTGCTCTAAAGTGAGGCATATAAGCAGAATGTAAAACATCTTGTGATCTAAATTTAAAAATAACTTTTCTTCCTTTAGGCAAATGAAGTTCACGGGTTGGTATATCATCCGCAGCATATTTATCACTCATATCAACACCCATAGTGTTCACTCCTTTGATATAATTTACATGGCCTAACCCAAGTTGATTGTCTTTACCAGGATATCTTGCCTCCCATTGAAATTGTTTTGCGTACACTTCAATTACCAAAGGATCATCTACATCCGAAAGGTCTTGTACATTATTCCATGTCCATAAACCATAAATAATGAGAGCTGACAATACAACTGTTGGTGTAACTGTCCACCACATTTCCAGTTTATGACTATCAGCATAAAAAGTTGCTTTTCTCCCTTTAATACCCCGGTATTTAAAAGTAAAGAAATAGATCAAAAACTGCGTGATGAACTGAACCACAAAAATAAGTGTCATGGTAATGATGAAAAGTCTGTCAATGTGCTCTCCTTCCAGTGATGCAGAAAGTTTAGGAAGCAATACTATCTTATACTTATACATGGAAATAAGCATCAAACTATAAATAAAAACACCTAATCCAAGCATCAACCAGCCGTTGATGTTATTTTCTTTTTCGGTTACTATTTGTTCCTTTTTAGTGAATCCCAGTAATTTGAAAAACTGCCATAAAGCGGTTGCAATTACTATGAATATAAGGATAAAAAATAATGCTTTCATTAATTATATTTTGGGTATGTGATCAGTGTTACAAAGTAACAAATATAACTAAATTTCTTAAAAACATGACATATGTCATGTTTTTATTCTAAGCCAAAAAAATCCGATGCTTTCACATCGGATTGTAAATATTATTTTTAATCTTCCTAATAGTGATAGATCTCACTTTCTTTCATAAAAGGATTTCCTTTGGCATGTAGCGAAACCTTTGTCATAGCATTGAATATCACAAAAATAAACAAGCCCAAGAAAAACGCTAATGAACCTAATTCAGGTACTCCAATAAACCAGCTATCTCCTACAGTTGCAGGTGATATCAATTGGAAAATATCGATATAATGACCAATTAAAATAACGATACCGGTAGTAACCACAAACCATGGAATACGCTTAAAATCGCTATCCATTAAAACGAAAATCGGGAATACAAAATTCAATATCAACATTCCTATAAAAGGTAATTGATAAGACCCTATCAATCTTGGAAAGAAATAAGCAGTATCCTCTGGTATATTTGCATACCATTGAAGCATAAACTGATCAAACCAGAAGTATGCCCAGAAAATACTAAATCCAAACATATACTTTGCCAGATCATGTAAATGACTATCATTTACAAATGGTAAAGCGCCTTTATTTCTAAGATAAATGGTTACCAAAGCAATTACTGTGATACCTGAAACCAATACACTCGCAAATACATAGAAGGAGTACAACTGACTATACCAATGTGGATCTAATGACATCAACCAGTCAAATGACATGAACAATTCTAAAATTCCAAAAAGGACAATAAAAACAACTGCTAAATTGAAATTTTTCTTATAAATTTTTACATCACCACTTACATCTAAAGCAATTGAATTCTTACGTAACAGCCATCCGAAAATATTATAAACAAACAGGTAAACAAAACTTCTCATCAACCATCCCGGAACATTTAACCACCAACTTTTACCATCAATAATAGCATCATAATTAGCACTTGAGGGATCAAAAGTCCCTTCTGCCATCCAAACATACATATGATTCATATGAAAACCTGATGCCAGTAAAAACAAAAATAATAAAATAGAACCCGGTAAAATAAAGGCTGTAATTCCTTCCATTACTCTAAACAATACAATGGACCAACCTGCCTGAGCTACCCATTGCATAGAATAAAACACCAATACTGTAACTGCAATCATCAAAAAGAAAAATGCAGAAATGAAAAATGCAGTCCATGGTCTGTTTTGTCCCTGATGTAATAAATGCTCTAAATGACTTTGTTCTTCCTCGGCACTATGCATAGCAGCATCTCCATTATGATCTGCACTGGCAACAGCATGTTCATCACTTTGTGCTGCTTCATGTGAACTTTGAGATTGATGCATAGCCTCTTTAACATCTTCGGTGGTTTTTGGAGCAGTGAAAAATCCATAACCCATACCTAATGCACCAAGAATCATTAATGTAATTGAAAACGTTTTTAATTTACCTGAAAATGTATACATTTTATATTGTGTATTTATTTTTACTTATTATTTTATTAGATCTGCTCTTAATTTTTCAACATATTGAACTATTTGCCAGCGTTCATTCTCTTTTAACTGAGAAGCATGAGAACCCATCATATTCCTTCCATACATAATTACATGATAAATACTTCCTTCAGTAATAGCTCTGTCTTTATAATTTGGTACTCCTAAGAATTTTTCATTTTTTACCAAAACACCCTGTCCGTCACCAGTTGTACCATGACAAATAGCACAATATATATCAAAATTTTGCTTTCCTTTACTTAAATTATTTTCGTTTATTGCAATAGGTGATCTTAAAGAATCTTTAGCCGATTGATATCCTGCTTCTGAATTTGGATACTCATATACAAAAGTTCCTCTAGAAATGGCTCCTTTAACTGGTAATTGTGCACTAATTCCGTTACTGAAATAAGGATTTTCTGAATAGGTATCATAGGGTATTGAAGTATACATATCTGTATTGGACATATACTGAATACTCCTTTTTGTTGATTTATCGTAATTACATGATGTAATACTGATTAAAAACAATCCGATAAATGCTATATGTAAAATATTTTTCATTTTAAATGATATTATTTGATGATCTATATTTGATCTCTTATTGTTTTTCTACAATTTTAGTTTCAATTGCTCCACTATCTTTTAGCAGATCGGTAATTTTATCTTCATCTCCTTCTACAACAACTTCCATTAAGAATTTATCATCTGTTGTACGAGGGTCTGGATTGTTTGCTTTTACAAATGGTCCTATTTTACTTCGTAAATAAAATGTGATAACCATTAAATGTGCTGCAAAAAACACCGTCAACTCAAACATAATAGGTACAAATGCTGGCATATTTTCAGCATAGCTAAAATTTGGTTTACCACCAATATTTTGTGGCCAGTCTTCAATCATCATATAATTCATCATCCAAACAGCAAAACTGATACCTGCTAAACCATAAATAAATGCAGTAATTGCAATTCGGGTATTTTTCAAACCCATTGCTTTTTCAAGACCATGCACCGGAAAAGGAGTAAAAACTTCTTCTATCTGGTATTTGGCTTCACGAACTTTTTTGACTGCTGATAAAAACACATCATCATCGTCATAAATAGCATGTATAACTTTATTACTCATCTTGTTTTATTTAATCAATTATCAAATTGTATTTTATTTGTTGTCTCTTGCTCTTTTAAAACCATCACCAGATGATTTCAAAATAGATTTTACTTCTGCCTGTGCAACAACCGGGAAGGTTCGTGCATACAACAGGAATAAAACAAAGAAGAAACCAATAGTACCAACAAATATTCCTATATCAACAAAAGTTGGAGAAAATTGTGTCCATGTTGATGGTAAATGACCTCTACTTAAGTTGATAACAATAATATCAAAACGCTCAAACCACATACCAGTATTGATGATCAATGCCATAATAAAGGAAAAAGTAAAGTTTGTACGTAATTTTTTAAACCATAATAATTGTGGGAATACTCCATTACATAAGATCAATGCCCAAAATGCCCATGCATAAGGACCTGTTGCTGCACCAATAGACAAGTAGGTGAAATCTTCATATGAACTACCTGAATACCATCCTACAAAAAATTCAGACATATATGCTACCATTACTATACCACCGGTTACCAAAATAACCTTGTTCATGTTTTCAATATGAAGACGAGTGATATATGCTTCTAAGTTAGAAACCTTACGCATAATGATCAATAAGGTTTGTACCATGGCAAAACCTGAAAATACTGCTCCTGCAACAAAATATGGAGGATAAACCGTACTATGCCATCCCGGTATTACTGATGTAGCAAAGTCAAAGGATACAATCGTATGTACAGAAAGCACCAGTGGAGTTGCCAAACCTGCCAAAACTAAAGAAACCTCTTCAAATCTTTGCCAGTCTTTTGCTCTACCTGTCCATCCAAAACTTAATAAACTATATATTTTCTTTTGGAATGGTTTTGTTGCTCTGTCTCTTATCATTGCAAAATCAGGTAACAAACCTGTCCACCAGAATACTACCGAAACTGAAAGGTAAGTGGAAATTGCAAATACATCCCATAACAATGGTGAGTTAAAGTTGGTCCATAAAGTACCAAACTGATTTGGTATTGGCATGGTCCAGTATCCGTTCCAAACCCTACCCATGTGAATAATTGGGAATAATCCTGCCTGAAACACTGCAAATATAGTCATCGCTTCCGCGGAACGGTTGATACCCATTCTCCATTTTTGACGAAATAATAATAAAACTGCTGAGATCAGTGTTCCAGCATGACCAATACCAATCCACCAAACAAAGTTGGTAATATCCCAGGCCCAGTTAATTTTATTATTCAATCCCCAAACTCCAATTCCAGTACCGATCGTATAAGTAATCGCTCCAATTCCCCACAAAAAGAAAACCAAGGCAATGCTAAATACAACCCACCACCACGTGTTAGCTTTTCCTTCAATAGGTGCAGCTATATCATTTGAAATGTCGTGATAACTTTTATCTCCTAAAATTAATGGTTCTCTAATAGGTGCTTCGTAATGAGACATAGTATTTTATAATATTAATTTATTCTTCTGTTTTTTATTTGATCAACGAAATATAACACTTAAGCTTCGTTGGTATTCTTTACTTTTAATTGATAGAAAACATTTGGTTTTGTTCCAACAAAATCAAGTAATCTAAAGGTTCTATCATCTTTTTCTACTTGTGATACTTTACTTGATTCATCATTAATATCACCAAATACCATCGCACCACTTGAACATGCATTTGTACAAGCTGTCTGGAATTCACCATCTTTTACGGCTCTACCCTCTTTTTTAGCTTCTAAAATAGTAGCCTGAGTCATTTGTATACACATAGAGCATTTTTCCATTACACCACGTGAACGCACAACCACATCAGGATTTAATACCATTTTACCAAGGTCATTATTCATGTTAAAATCAAAATCATTGTTGTTTGCATATTTAAACCAGTTAAATCTACGAACTCTGTACGGACAGTTATTTGCACAATAACGAGTACCTATACAACGGTTATAAGCCATCTGATTCTGACCCTGACGACCGTGAGAAGTTGCTGCAACCGGGCAAACCGTTTCACATGGAGCATGATTACAATGCTGACACATTACGGGCTGGAATGAAACTTCAGGAGCATCAGAAGGATGTGTTTGAGCATTGAAATAATCACCCGTTCCAAATATTCCTTCTTCTTTACCTTTTTCTACTGTCATATCACTTGAGTAATATCTGTCAATACGCAACCAGTGCATATCTCTACTCCTTCTGATTTCCTCTTTGCCAACAACCGGTACGTTATTCTCCGCATGACATGCAATCACACATGCTGCACAACCCGTACAAGATGCAAGATCAATGGATAAGTTGAATTTTGTTCCTAAGGTATCATCAAACTTTGCCCATAGATCCACTTTATCTTGAGTCACTTCTTTATGATCCAATGAAAATTTAGGTTCTTCATTCCAATCCTCTTTAGGTTTGGAAATAAAATCAGCCAGAGTAGTTTCTTTTGTGATCTCCCCTTCTCTACCCATGATGGTATGCTGTAACTGAACACAGGCAAATTTATGTGATCCTGCAACTTTTTCAATAATAGCACTTTGATAAACACCTCCTGATACGGGATAAGCATTTACACCAACATTCATATCTTTTTGTAATCCTTTTCTACCATAACCTACAGCTAAAGCAACTGAACCAGATGCCTGACCAGGTTGAATATAAACCGGTACATTGCTAACAGTTACACCGTTGGCAACCACATTCACCATGTCACCATCTAGGGCTCCATTGTCAACCGTCCAGTTTTTAAGTCCAAATTTTTCTGCATCAATTCGCGAGATCAATAAGTAATTATCCCAAGAAGTTCTAGTGATTGGATCAGGTAATTCCTGCAACCATGGATTATTTGCCTGCTGACCGTCACCCAAACCAACTTTGGTATAAACAGTCAATTCAAGATCACTACCTTTTATTTTTGCTAATGCTGCACTTGCAGCATTGATATCTACTTCATTTATTTTTACTTCGGTATCTCCTAATGCAACATTAAAAGTTCCATCGTGTAATGTTCTGTTCCATGATTTCCCACCTAAAACAGACCCTGTCCATCTTCCTTTTAAATAATCATAGAAAGTTCCTGGAGTATTTGTCCATTTCATCAGAGTATCCTGAAACTGACGGGTATCAAATAATTTATTGATGGTTGGCTGTACCAAACCGTATTGCCCCATTTTGATCATTACATCTCCCCAGGATTCTAAATAATGAGGAGTTGCAACTACATATTGTGAAGCATTTGTTGTTTCATTTGCCGACATAGAAAAAGCTACTGTTAAACTTAACTTTTTCATTGCCTCTGCAAACTCTGCTCCTTTAGGTAAGGTATATGCAGGATTTGTATCATACGTAAGTAAAGCACCAATTTTTCTAGCCTTCATATCACTGAACAATTGATTTACTTTTGCTGTATTACCATGACGATAATTTCTTGTAGTAACTACATCAACAACCTTACTTTGGATATGATTGTTAATTGCCAAAGCCAATAGTTGAGCATTTTCATCTTGAATACCGGTTATAACAACAGCGTTTTTACCAGCTTTTTTAATTTGAGCAGCAGCTTTTTGAACTGCATTGTTTATAGGAGATGCTTCACGAGTTGCAATACCTTTTACAATTGCCTGGTATAATTTAATCATTACCAAAACTTGTTCAGAAGGCTTAACAACAACTCTTTTATCGGCATTACCTCCGGTAAGCGTCATATTCGATTCAAATTGAATATGTCGTGACATTTTACCATTTTTCGGAACTCTACCTTTTGCATATCCTACCTCAAAATTACCCCCCTGCCAGTCTCCTAAGAAATCTGCTCCTACAGAAATAATGACATCCGCATGAGCGAAATTATAATCAGGTAAGGCTCTTCTTCCATACATTTTCTCAAATGCATTCAAAGCAGCATCTTCGGGTACAGCATCGTAAAGTATATGATCAACATTACCATAGGTTTCCCCAAATTTATTGATAAGGCTTTTTGTTGACGGACTAGCACAGGTTCCTGAAAGGACAACAATCTTCTCCCCTTTTGCTTTTAGATCATTCAGCTTGGCTAAAACTTCCGTATCTAAAGTTTTATAATCTATTGCCTCTCCTTTTGCTAAAGATCCTCTTAACCTGTTATTGTCATACAATGATAAAACAGAAGCCTGTACTCTAGCATTTGTAGAGCCGTTTTCTGAATCTTTGTTTGGTTCAATTTTGATCGGACGACCTTCACGAACTTTTACTAAAATATTTGCAAAGTCAAACCCATCAGCCATCGTAGTTGCATAATAATCTGCAACTCCCGGAATAATATCATCCGGCTTGATAACATAAGGAATAGTATTCACTACCGGACCCTCACAAGCTGCCAAAGAAGCAACTGCTGTTGAAAATCCAACATATTTTAAAAAGTCTCTTCGTGAAGTTTCACTGGTTTCTAAAGTTTCTTTATCACCTAAAAATTTGTCTGTTGGAAGATCTTCCACAAACTCATTTTTATTTAGCTTTTCAACAATCGAACTATTTTCGTTTAGTTCTTCAACACTTTTCCAGTATTTCTTGTTAGATGCCATTTATAATTTTTTATTTAATGATTGAAAGATTTATTAATTTTAAATCTTCTTTATTTTAATTTTTAATCACTTTTTAGTAGTGACACTTTCCACACTCTTTACCACCTAATTGCGCAATGGTAACTTGTTCAACACCAAATTTCTTGGCTAATTCCTCATGGATTTTTGCATAATACTCATTGCCTTTCAAATCAACGTTTGTTGTTTTATGACAATCCAGACACCACCCCATTGTTAATGGTGAGAATTGATACACTTCATCCATCTCCTCAACCGGTCCATGACATTTCTGACATTGTAAACCTGCAACATTTACGTGCTGCGAATGATTGTAATAAACAAAATCAGGTAAATTATGTACTCTCACCCATTTGATAGGTTTTTGCTGGTAATTTTCTTTGTAGGCCAATTTTTCTACATCCCAACCAATTGCATCGTAAATCTTAGTGATTTCACCATCATAGAAAGCCTTCTCTTCTTCAGATTTAACAGGACCATTATACTCCGTAATACTTTTATGGCAGTTCATACAAACATTCACAGAAGGAATACCAGAGGTTTTACTGTTCTTGGCTGAAGAGTGACAATACTGACAATCAATTTTATTGTCACCAGCATGAATTTTATGAGAAAATGCTATTGGCTGAATTGGCTGATAATCCTGATCAATACCAATGCCTAACAGAGCATCAAATAAGATATAAGTACCTAATAAAAGCACAAAAATAGTTGTCACAATCTTAAGGAATCCACTATTACTAAAAATAAACACCCATGCTGCTAAAATCAATATCACAAAAACAACCAGATAACTGATCCACGCGGTGGAACTTTTTGGTGTTGCAACCATATTGGTTTCAGCCGTTTGTGAAGATATTACTTTTTTTACATCACCTACAGTGGTATACGCAAGAATCGCATCAATATCATCATCAGAAAGCTGAGGGAATGGTGCCATTGGCATTCCATTAAACTCCTTAAAAATATCATTTGCATCCTTATCACCACTGGCTCTTAACGCATTGTTATCTTTGATCCATGAATGTAACCATTCTTTTGATCTTTTTTCAGCAACCCCACCTAAAGCAGGACCAATTAATTTTTTATCCAATTTATGACATGCAGCACAATGTGTCTGGAACAATTTTTTACCAACACCCACTTTTGGGTCAACTGCCTGATTTGATGCTACTGCCTTATCTGTTGCAGCGGGTTTATCATCTGTGTAAGCAAGAATATCATCAATATCCTGGTTAGAAAAATTTGGGTATGCAACCATTGGCATCCCATTAAATTCTTTAAAAATATCCATAGCATCTTGGTCTCCACTGGCTCTCAAGGCATTATTATCCTTGACCCAGGCGTGTAACCAGTCCCTATCTCTTCTTTCACTCACTCCTTTTAATGGAGGCCCGATAAGTTTTTTGTCTAACTTATGACATGCTGCACAATTAGCATTGAATAATTTTTTCCCATTAACCGCATCCCCCTGTTGGGCGGATATATTTATCGATAATAAAAATAGGAAAGATAGTCCGGTTAATAATTTTTTTAATGTACTGCTTTGCATTACAACTTTTATTTGGGTTATTAAGTTTTATATAATAGCACACCAAATAATTATATAAAAGGTGCACTATTGTACTAAACAAATCTATTAATATGACAAATGTCATCTATTCATTTAGATTTTACAAAAATACATTTTCTATCGAATGGTCAAAGTGTTATCATTATGTTAAAGTTAATTTATAATCATTCTAAATAGTAAAATATGCATGCTACTTAAAAACATTCTTTTAGATTTGTAAAAAATATAATTTCATGCTGCTTTTAAACAAAAAAATAATCTTTTTCCCCTTTCTATTTATTACATTTATTCCTACCATTAGTTTTGCGCAACAAAAAGAAGGTGTAGTTCAAATTGAGACCAGTGCTAAAATTGATGAAATAATAGCAAAGAAAAAACAATTCAACAAAAGTTTAAAGGAAGTAAATGGTTATAAAATTCAATTATTTTATGGTAATGAAAAAAATTCACATAAAATAAAGGAAGAGTTTGAAGCACTTTTTCCTGAAATTGATGCTGTAATCATTTTTAGTTCTCCTCAATGGAAAGTACAGATAGGAAATTACAGAAGCAGATTAGAAGCAGACAGAAATCTTGTTGCAATAAAAAAAGAGTATTCTGGTGCCATTGTAATTGCTTCTGAAATTGAACTGGAGAATTAATCCCTTTTTATAGTACCTTTATTGATATGAATGAAAACTTAGATGCTACCAATCAAAATTTTAACCAGGAAGAGTTAGATGTAGAAAAAAAATTACGTCCTCTTTCTTTTGAAGATTTTACTGGTCAGGATCAGGTTTTAGAAAATTTAAAAATTTTTGTAGAGGCTGCCAATCTTAGAGGTGAAGCTTTAGATCATACACTTTTCCATGGTCCTCCGGGACTCGGGAAAACCACTCTCGCACATATACTTGCAAATGAACTGAAAACAAGTATCAAGGTTACTTCTGGACCGGTATTAGACAAGCCCGGTGATCTGGCTGGTTTACTAACAAATTTAGGCCCACGTCATGTTTTGTTCATTGATGAGATCCATAGATTGAGTCCAGTAATTGAAGAATATTTGTATTCAGCAATGGAGGACTATAAAATAGATATCATGATCGAATCTGGTCCGAATGCCCGAACAGTACAGATTAATTTAGAACCATTTACTTTAATAGGTGCAACCACTAGGTCAGGTTTGTTAACAGCCCCCATGAGAGCTCGTTTTGGTATTAGCAGCCGACTCCAGTATTATAGTACCGAATTGCTGACTGATATAGTTCAACGAAGTTCCAGTATTTTAAAAGTAGCCAATTCAATGGAAGCCTCTATTGAAATAGCTGGAAGATCAAGAGGAACACCTCGTATTGCAAATGCTTTATTGCGAAGGGTAAGAGATTTTGCTCAAATAAAAGGTAATGGTAAAATTGATATCAAAATAGCAAAATATGCTTTGAATGCATTGCATGTAGATACCCATGGACTGGATGAAATGGACAATAAGATATTACTAACTATCATTGAGAAATTCAAAGGTGGTCCGGTTGGAATTAGTACGATTGCCACTGCTGTTGGAGAAAATGTGGAAACTATTGAAGAAGTTTATGAACCTTTTTTAATTCAGGAAGGATTTATCATGCGAACTCCAAGAGGAAGAGAGGTTACAGAATTAGCCTATAAACATTTGGGTAAAATAAAAGGAGATATGCAAGGTGGTTTATTTTAGACTCTTTTCTCTTAAAATAAATCGATATTAAACTGATTTTCAGAAAAACAAGAAGCACTGAATAACAAACTAAAACATACTGAAATAATCAAAACCGAAGCCAAACGCCTCGGTTTTTCTTCCTGTGGAATTGCCAAAGCAGCATTTTTAGAAGAAGAAGCCTCAAAACTGGAGAACTGGTTACAAAATGGTTACCAAGGAAAAATGCAATATATGGAAAATCATTTTGATAAGAGATTAGATCCAACTTTATTAATTCCCGGAGCAAAATCAGTAATAAGTTTACAATACAATTACTATACCTATAAAACACAAATAGCTGACACTTATAAAATTTCAAAATATGCTTATGGTAAAGATTATCATCAAATAATCAAATCAAAACTATTTGAACTTTTGAATTTTATCACTGAAAACATTGGAGAAGTAGATGCCCGGGTATTTACAGATTCTGCTCCGGTATTGGAACGAGCCTGGGCAAAAAAAAGCGGACTGGGTTGGATTGGAAAGCACTCCTTATTAATAAACAAACAAAAAGGATCCTTCTCTTTTTTAGCTGAAATAATTTTAGATCTTGAACTGGAATATGATCATGCATTCAAAACAGATCATTGTGGTAATTGTACCAAATGTATTGATGCCTGTCCAACAGAAGCAATTCTACCAAATAATACCATCAACGGAAGTAAATGTATTTCTTATCTAACTATTGAATTAAAAAATGAAATTCCAAATTCATTTAAAGATAAATTTGATGACTGGATCTTCGGTTGTGATATTTGTCAGGATGTTTGTCCGTGGAACAGATTCTCCTTACCTCATCAGGAGCCTGCATTTGAACCTCATCCAGACCTTTTGCAAATGACAAAAGGAGATTGGGAAGAAGTTACAGAAACTGTTTTCAAAAATATATTCAAAAAATCTGCTGTAAAACGAACTAAATTTACAGGCTTAAATCGTAACATTTGTTTCCTTAAAAACTGATATTTGTTGGTTTTATCCATTAAGAAACACCTAATTTTGTATAGCATTTTTAATTAAAATAAAATGAACAAAAAAATAAACAAAAAAGACGCGTTAGATTATCACGAATTTCCAACTCCAGGTAAAATTCAGGTTGTACCAACAAAAAAACATGCAACCCAACGTGATTTGGGTTTGGCTTACACACCAGGTGTAGCTGATCCATGCTTAGAAATTGAAAAAAATCCAGAAAAAAGTTACAATTACACCTCAAAAGGTAATTTAGTGGCCGTTATTTCAAATGGAACTGCTGTTTTAGGTTTGGGAGATATCGGCCCGGCAGCCTCTAAACCAGTTATGGAAGGTAAAGGATTGTTATTCAAGATATTTGCTGATATTGATGTATTCGATATTGAAGTTGACGAAAAGGATATTGATAAGTTTATTGCAACTGTAAAGGCTATTGCTCCAACTTTCGGAGGAATTAACCTAGAAGACATAAAAGCTCCGGAAGCTTTTGAAATTGAACGCCGCTTGAAGGAGGAATTAGATATTCCGGTAATGCATGACGACCAGCATGGTACCGCAATTATATCAACAGCTGCATTAAAAAACGCATTGGAACTTGTTAAAAAAGATCCTGCTAAAATAAAACTTGTCGTGAGTGGGGCTGGAGCCGCAGCAGTTTCATGTACAAGGCTTTATAAAAAAATAGGTGTCAAGAATGAAAATATAATCATGTGTGACAGCAAGGGTGTTATCAGAAAAGACAGAGGAAATCTGTCTTCTCAAAAAACCGAATTTGCAACAGATCGTGATATTCATACACTAGAAGATGCAATGGTAGAAGCTGATGTTTTTATCGGTTTGTCTAAAGGAAACATTGTAAGTCCGAAAATGTTATTAACCATGGCAAAAGATCCGATTGTTTTTGCAATGGCAAATCCTACAGCAGAAATAGAATATGATTTAGCCGTAAAAACCAGAAAAGATATTATCATGGCAACGGGTAGATCTGATTACCCTAATCAGGTGAATAACGTACTGGGATTCCCTTTTATTTTTAGAGGAGCTTTAGATGTAAGAGCCACCAAAATTAATGAAGAAATGAAAATGGCAGCGGTTCATGCTTTGGCTGATCTGGCAAAAGAAATTGTTCCAGAACAGGTAAACATTGCCTACCATGAAAAAAATATACATTTTGGTAAAGAATATATCATTCCAAAGCCATTTGATATGCGTTTGATTACCAAAGTACCACCGGCAGTTGCAAAAGCAGCAATGGATTCAGGAGTTGCAAAAAAACCAATTACCGACTGGGATGCCTATATTGAAAGTCTTGAAGAGCGTTTAGGATCAGGAAATAAATTACTGAGAACCATTACCACACGAGCAAAATCAAATCCGAAAAAGGTTGTTTTTGCCGAAGCAGATCACCTAAATGTTTTAAAAGCTGCACAAATTGTTCATGATGAAGGAATTGCAATTCCAATATTATTAGGGAATAAAAAAGTAATTTCTAATTTAATGAAAGAAATTCAATTTGATGCTGATATTCAAATTGTTGATCCTATCTCAAAATCAGAAAACGAAAGAAGAAATAGATTTGCGAATATCTATTGGGAGAAACGACAAAGAAATGGATTGAATTTGTTAACAGCCCATAAATTAATGCATGATCGTGATTACTTTGCAGCGATGATGATCAATGAAAATTGCTATGGTGCCGAAGCTCTGGTTACAGGATATACCAAGAGTTATCCAACTGTTGCAAAACCAATCATTGAATTAATCGGAAAAATGGAAGGAATCAATAGAGTTTCTGCGACAAACATTATGTTAACTTCCAAAGGTCCATTATTTTTATCCGATACTGCTTTGAATATTAACCCAAACAGTATGGAATTAGTAGAGATTTCACGAATGACACATGATGCAATGAGAATGTTCGGGTTAAAACCCAATATAGCAATGATTTCTTATTCTAATTTTGGATCAGCTAAATCAGAGTCCAGTACGAAAATTGCAAAAGCAGTTGCATATTTGCATGAAAATTATCCGGATATCTCAATAGATGGAGAGATTCAGGCAGATTTTGCATTGAATACCAAAATGAGAGCAGAAAAATTCCCATTTTCTAAATTGCAAAATAAAAAGGTAAATGGCCTGATCTATCCTAACTTAGAATCGGCAAACATCAGTTATAAACTTCTCAAAGAATTAAACAAAGCAGAATCTATTGGCCCTATCATTATGGGACTAAAAAAACCTGTGCATTTGATTCAGTTGGGTGCCAGTGTTGATGAAATTGTGAACATGGTTAGCGTGGCTGTTGTAGATGCCCAAGAAAGAATAAAAAGTAATCAATAAATTCATTACATTTGGCTTGTTTTTTAGCTAAATAAATGATTACACATATTTCAGGCAAATTGATTGAGAAAAACCCAGGCAATGTCGTTGTTGAATGCAATGGCCTGGGTTACTATTTACCCATTTCTTTACAAACTTTTTCTAAAATACCAGATAAGGAGCATGTAAAACTATACACTTATTTGAATATTAGAGATGATGCACATATCCTTTTCGGATTTGCAGATAAAACGGAAAGAGAAATTTTTATATTTTTGATTTCCGTTTCCGGAGTTGGTCCAAGTACTGCCATCACCATGTTGTCTTCCATGGATTCAAAAGAAATTCAACAAGCAATTGCATCTGAAGATGTTGCGAAAATAAAATCTGTAAAAGGAATAGGAATTAAGACCGCTCAAAGAGTAATTGTTGATCTAAAAGATAAAATATTGAAAACGTACGAATTATCAGAAGATATTTCAGTTTCAAACAATACAATAAAGAATGAAGCGTTATCAGCACTGGAAGTGTTAGGGTTTACAAGAAAAAAAGTGGATTCGGCAATACAAGTTATTTTACAAGATTCTCCAGATATCAGTTTGGAAGAATTGATCAAAAAAGCGCTTAAAAACTTGTAATAATTTGGGTAAAAAATATCAGTTTAAATATAACCTCTCCTTTATATTTATTGCACTTTTATTTAGTGCGGGTGTTATTTCAGCTCAAAAAACTTCTAATAGTAATCAAGTAACCAATAGCAACTCAACTACTTCTGTAAAAAAAGATACGATTTCTCCTTTACCCTACTCCTTTGGGAATTTACAAAAAGGAAGTCTTTTTTTAAATAACAAAAGCGAAACAGAGGTGATTTTTGATCCACAAAGTGGCAATTATATCTTTTATGAAAAAATAGGTGATTATTATTTAAAGCACCCTACTTACATGACTTCGGAAGAGTACCGTGATTATCGACTGCAAAGGGATATGTTGGAATACTCAAAAGAAAAGATTAATGCTGTTAGTGGAAAGACAAAAAACAGTGCGGATGCACAAAAGAATCTATTGCCAACCTATTATGTAAACTCTAACTTTTTTGAAAGTGTTTTTGGTGGCAACACGATTGAAGTAAATCCCCAGGGATCTATTCTTATAAAAATGGGTTTAATTAACCAAAAGGTTGAAAATCCTCAATTGTCTGAACAAAACAGACAAAGCACCACCTTTGATTTTGCTCAGGAAATCAGTGCCAGTTTGAATGCTAAAATTGGAAATAGATTGAGAATATCAGCAAATTTTGATACGCAGTCTACCTTCAATTTTCAAAATATGGTAAAACTGGAATATACTCCCACCGAAGATGATATTATTAGAAAAATAGAGGTGGGAAATGTTTCAATGCCAATCAGAAATTCTTTGGTAACCGGTGCTCAAAATTTGTTTGGAGCCAAAACAGAATTACAATTTGGAAACACTACGGTAACTGCTATTTTTTCCCAGCAACGTTCACAGGTTCAGTCTGTTTCAGCCCAGGGAGGTTCGATGATAAATGAGTTTGATTTTAAAGTAAGTAACTACGATACCAACCGACACTTTTTTGTAGCACAGAACTTTAGAGATAAATACAACGACGCATTAGTCAATTTCCCGCTAATCAATAGTTCTATTAATATTACACGGGTAGAAATATGGGTTACCAACAGAAATGCCACTACTACCGGAACAAGAAATATTGTTGCTTTAGCAGATTTAGGTGAAAATAACCCAACAAATATTGGCCCAGCAAACGTAAATCCAATTCCTGGTTCACAAGACCCCTCCAATCAAGCAAATAATTTAAATGATCTGCTAACTCTTAACGGTCCGATTCGTAAAATTTCAAGTGTAGGACAAGCAGTAGCTCCTTATAATATGGCTCAGGGAAGAGATTATACCATTCTGGAAAATGCCATAAAATTAGTACAGGGAATTGATTTTACAATGAATGCCCAACTTGGATTTATCACGTTAAAAAGAAGACTGGCTGAAAGTGACGTTCTGGCAATTGCATATGAATATACAGATGGAACCAATGTATACAAAGTTGGTGAATTAACAGATGATGGTGTAATTTCTCCGGACAATCTTGTAGTTAAGATGCTTCGTAGTGAAATTATCAATGCCAGCATACCTATGTGGGATCTAATGCTTAAAAATGTATATGAAATTCCTGGGGCATTTCAATTACAAAGAGAAGGGTTTCGTCTGGAATTGCTATATAATGATGACAGTACTGGTAAACCAGTGAATATTCTGCAAAACTCAAAAACACCAGGTATCAACGAAAAAACCTTGTTAAATTTAATGCGACTGGACAGGTTAGATCAAAATAACAATTTAATGCCTGATGGTGATGGCTTTTTTGATTATGTAGAAGGCATTACTATTGATTCAAAAAATGGATATGTTATCTTTCCTACCATTGAGCCTTTCGGAAAAGATCTTGATGATATTTTGGTGCCAGATGATGATGTATATGTCTTCCGGGAATTATATGACCGTACCCAGTCAGAAGCTCAAAATGATTTTCAACAAAAAGATAAATATTTTATCAAAGGATATTTTAAAGCAGAAAGCAAAAATGGAATTCCTTTAGGTGCTTTTAACGTACCTCGTGGATCGGTAAAAGTAACCACTGGTGGTAGAGAATTAATTGAAGGTGTTGATTATGTTGTTGATTATAATATAGGAAATGTACAAATTATCAATCCATCTTTATCAGCTTCCGATGCTCCCGTTCAAGTTTCCGTTGAAAACAATACGGGCTTTAGTCAACAGCGTAGAAGGTATATGGGCGTTGATATACTTCATGTTTTTTCAGATAAATTAGCACTTGGCGGTACGATCATCAATTTGAATGAAAAACCGCTTACTCAAAAAGCTCAATATGGAGCAGAACCTGTAAATAATACTATTTTTGGAGCCTATCTAACTTATAAAACCGAAGTTCCTAAATTTACCAAATGGGTAAATAAGTTACCTAATATTGATACTGATGCTAAATCTTATCTATCTATTAGAGCAGAGGCAGCATATCTTAGACCTGGAACACCAAAAGGTA
>VAPK010673769.1_pt1 | contig 49807 bp, 48 predicted proteins | sample 3395031 | NCBI WGS metagenome assembly VAPK01 (sample SAMN08290443, study PRJNA428436) | hydrothermal vent metagenome | isolation source: Deep-sea hydrothermal vent chimney 1 | place: Pacific Ocean: Juan De Fuca Ridge
GCTCCATCATTAATTGCCTGAGTCACCCAGTCGTGAACACGCTCGACTTCACGTTTACGAATTAATGGCCCAACTTCGGTTTCTGTTTTGGTCGGGTCGCCCACAATCAATTTTTTTGCCATATCGGCAAGGTTAGTTGTAACTAGCTTAACAATATCTTTATGACAAAAGACCCGTTGCACCGATACACAAACTTGCCCGGCATGATAAAAACCACCTTTAGCTAATAAAGGTAATGCGTCTTTTAGATTAGCATCGGCTTCAACAATAACCGGTGCAACACCACCATGTTCAAGCGCGCAGCGTGTACCGGGGGCAAGTTTACTGCGTAACATCCAGCCCACATTAGCGCTGCCGATAAAGCTGAAAAATCCAACGCGGCTATCGGTAACAAGTTGCGTAGCGACATCTAAATCAGATACAACGAGTGCCTGACACCATTGTTCAGGTAAACCGGCTTGTCGTAATAACGCAATAAAACGGTAACAGGATAAAGGAGTATCCTCTGCGGGTTTGATAATAACCGGACACCCCGTTGCAACAGCGGGACCCACTTGATGGATAATTAAATTTAACGGGTGATTAAATGCACTGACGGCAACCACAACCCCAATAGGTTCGCTACGAGTAAAGGCCATACGGTGTTCAGAGGCAACGTTTATCCCCATGGGGATTTCTGTGCCATGATCAGTACGGATACATTCAATACAGTTGAGTACACCATCAATCGCACGTTCCACTTCAACACGTGAATCGTTAAACGGTTTGCCGCCTTCACGCGCAGCGTCAAGAACAAGCTCATCAAATTGCTCGCGCATGAGAACAGCTGTTTTTTCAAGTATGGCGATGCGTTGTGATACCGACAACCATTTTGACTTGTCATTAAATAAGTCGTTGGCGGTGGTGAGTGCCATTTCAACGGCATTGGCATCGGCTGTGTCCAATGTTGCAATCACGCTGTCGTCATAGGGTGCAGTGACGGTTATTTTGTCATTGCTAGTAGCAGTGTAACCTGCAACCATTAAAGGGTAGTGAGTTGTCAATGGTATAATCCTTTTATATTGGGCAAGCAATATTACCGAGTCGTTTGGTGAGTAACATATTTTCACGGTAATCAATCGGTACGACAATCAGACTCGGCCCTTGTTCCTTGAAAGCCGTGTCTAATTCAGCAGCTAAATCACGACTATTCATAACATGGTGTCCATGCCAACCAAATGCACTGGCAAGTTCTAACCAGTTGGGGTTGTTAAAGGAAAGTTCAGTGTGATGACCAAATTCATTTTCCTGTTTCCATGCAATCAAACCATAGGCTTTATCTTCCCAAACCATGACAACAATATTTGAATTAAGTCGTTTAGCCGTTTCCATTTCCTGCACGTTCATTAAAAATCCCGCATCACCACATATAGACAAGATGTTTCTATCCGGGTAAACAATATCTGCTGCGATTGCACCAGGTAATGCAAAGCCCATCGAACAAAAACCATTGGGTATAAGACAGGTATTCGGTTCATGACACTGATACTGACGCGCAATCCACATTTTGTGTGCACCTACGTCGGATAACAGGATATCATTTGCTCCCATTACCTGGCGTACATCCCAGAGTACTTTTTGTGGGCGGATTAATCCTTCGGTGTCATCGTCAAAGTGTTCTTTTAAATCCTTTTGCATTGTTTCGCGTGTTGCCAGTTGTTGGCTAAAGTCAAAGTCAAAATCTTTAATCGTATCAAAGCGTTCATTCATCATCCACAAGGTATGAGCAAGATCACCAATTACTTCTGTTTCTGGGTGATAATGTTCATCAATTTCTGTTGGCAAAAAGTCGGCATGAATAATTTTTTTGTCTTTATTTAAGTTCCACAATGTAGGGTGGTACTCGACCATATCGTAGCCTAGAGTAATAATTAAATCGGCGTGATCCAGTGCGCAGGCAATCACATCTTTTGCTTGCAGGCCAATAGTGTAAAGGCAATAGTCTTTATCCATATCAACACAGCCTTTTGCCATAAAAGTACTAATAACGCCAATCCCTGTCTTCTCACATAATTTTCTAAGCTGTTTGCTGGCACGTTTACGAATACAACCATTACCGGCAATAATAATTGGTCGTTTTGCTTTTAATATTTTCTCAACGGCCTGATTTAGAATTTTATCACCTGCCACAGGTCGTCGAAACCGGAGTGGGTTTAAAGGTTTAGAATCGGTATCAATTTTTGCAATATCTTCTGGTAATTCAATATGGCAAGCACCAGGCTTTTCTGTACGAGCCAATCTGACTGCTTTGCGGATAATTTCGGGAATACTGTTCGGATGCAAAATAGTTTGAGCCCATTTAGTCACCGGTTCAAACATTCTTACCACATTCATAATTTGATGGGATTCTTTATGTAAACGGGTTGATGCACCTTGACCGGTTAGTACAAGCATAGGTGATCTATCCATATTAGAATCGGCGACACCGGTAATCAAATTGGTGGCTCCCGGCCCCAATGTACCTAAACAACCAGCTGGATTCCCTGTTAAACGACCATACACTTCAGCCATAAAAGCGGCACCCTGTTCATGACGGGTTAATATAAATTTAATTTTTTTTGACTGTTCCAGTGAAATCATAAAATCGGCATTTTCTTCACCGGGAATACCAAAAATATACTTAATACCTTCTTCTTCAAGACATTTAACAAATAAATCTGATGCTTTCATTGTTTCTAAACTCCGTTTATTTATAAATTAATTCGTGCAAACCCGATCAATCTTATTCTTTAACTATATAGCGGCATAAAACCAGATTTCCTTATTAAATTTTGCATATATACTGATTTTATTTGACTAATTCCGTGGCTGTAAATTTACCAAACCAGTTAATCTAGCCTCTAATATCAATTGTTCAGCACCCATAACAAGTTGCGTTACACGTAGCTTGGGATTATTCAAACTGATTCTAAATGGAGTATTTTTTTGCCCGGAACTTAATTCTCTTTGCATCAGTGTTAATGTTTGTTTAATCGTTCTTGTTAAATTAAAGCGTGCTTTTTCTTCAATAAGGTTATTTATTTTAGTTTTAAAAACATAAGTAATGGCGTTTAACAAAGTGTTATTGAACTCTCTTGAAAACGAAACCTGTGTTAAGCTTAATTCTGTCCCCGATTTATTAATGACAGGTTTTGACACTAAAAATAATTTTCCCGTTGTTTTAAGAAGCTCGCCATTAACATCAGCCTTAAATTTAACACCAATTACCATTTTGGTATCAGAAGGGTAGACATAAACATCTTGCACTAAAATATTAATCATTCCTGCATCTGTTTTTTTACTGAAAGACTTTCCGGCTATGGCTTTGTTTAACTGTTGCTTTATTAATTTGTAACTGACATACACGGGTAATACAAGTTTAAATAAAGGTTGGCTCGCCTTTATTTTTGATAGCTGGGGTGGGCCAACTTTAGGTAAACTTACTTTAGAACCCAGATAGATCCCCGTTGCTACTTTTATCCCAACGGCCAAATTTAAAAATTTGTCAGTATATTGAATATTACTGATAACCGCCTGTTTTGGAATAATCACTAAGTTGACAGCTTCCTTATTAGTAAGGGCTAATTTTTTAATTGGAATAACATAAGGTTTCCATGCTTCCAATATTTTATTTTTTAACTTTAAACTTGCCAGCATGGTATTTATCTGTTGCGGGATATCGTTAAGTTTTTTCGCTATGTATTTATCAGCTTGTTTTGTAAATGTAATATATTTACCACGTATTATTTCAATCCGTGGTGGTGTGTTCCAGGTATGTTTAACATTAATATTTGCATAAACATCCCAGTTTGTCTTCAATCCAAAATCAAGAATAATCGTGACGGTAATGGTCGCATCAACATTTTTATTGGACAATCCAAGCTTTCTTGCAGCTTTGCCGCGTAAACCCACTTTGCCATACACTTTGATAGGAGCTGTTACGGTTAATTTGTTCAATAATGATTTTGCATTACCCACTTTAGAAACCTGAATGGAACCGGCTTGCTCGATGTGTAATAGGCCTTCATACGATGATGTACAGGGAATATGAACCGTTTTTTTAATTGGGCCAAGTTTAATGGTTTTATCAACACTGCAATCAATAGTACCTTTAAGAGGAACGGTTTCAAAATTTTTAAGTGCTTTTTTAATAGCCGCTTTAATCAATGAATAGGGGATTTTGATTGCGGTGCTAATATGGCTGTCGGTTGTCCTGAATTTATACTGATTATTCGTATGCGGGGGCTCTTTCGCCAAGGTGCTTAAATCTGCTTGCTCTTTATTACATGCAGTGAGATAGCCTGCGAGGACAATCCAGAATACTATTTGTAACGCTAGTTTTAGTTTTAATTTTTTTTTCATTGAATAAAAATACGATTGAAAAATAGACACTTAAATTAATTATAATAATAGATCAGTTGCTTTTTTTATATTCTCTTTGCTCGTATAAAAATGTGCTGAAAAACGAATACCGTCACCACGTTGTGCGCAAATGATATTGTTAGACCATAAATGTGAAAATAATTCACCACTATCTCTTTTTATATGTTTAAAGCTGACGATACCGGCATATTGTCCTTGAGTTTGTGGTGTAATAATCTCAATTCCCTTATTTTTATTTAATAATGACAGTATGTATTCGGTATTCTCTAACAGTAATTGCTCTACTTTATCCATGCCGATCTTAAGCAATAGGTTAATACTGGCATTAAAACCATGTATACCCAACATATTAGGACTGCCGCATTCGAAGCGCCTGCCACTATCGGCAATTTCCCATTGCTGCGAATTAAAGTCATACATATCTCGCGTCATATGCCAACCAAATTCATTGAGTTTTAAAGTTGAACGTATTTTCTGACTACAATAAAACAGGGCGAGTCCTTCGGGTGCTAGCATCCACTTATGGCCATCAGCCATCACAAAGTCAGCCTGAATTTTTTGTACATCCAATTGCAGTGCGCCTATGGTTTGTATGGCATCGACACAAAAAAGAATATTTTTTTGTTTGCAGGCTTGTCCTAGCTTTACTAAATCGAGTGTAATGCCGGTACTGTATTGTGTGGAACTGATGGCCAGTAGTTTAGTATGCGCATCACAGGCTGCAATTAAGGCATCTTCAGGATTATTCTTTAAACTGACTTGCTTTAGTTGAACCTGTTTATCTGAAAGTGATTGCCAAACAATTCGATTCGAAGGAAATTCTTCATCACTGATGACAATATTATCATTAGCTTGCCACTGGAGGCCGTATGCAACCATCGATAAAGCTTCGGAAGTATTTTTAACCAATGCAATATCATCGGAGCTAGGCGCGTTAATTAATAACGCAAGATTAGAGCGTAAGTTACTTTCAACTTCATTCCATTTTGGGTAATACGTTGCACCAAAAATATTATTCTCTAATGCAAATTCAGTAATGGCATTCGTGGTTGATGTTGGCCATGGAGAAACGGCCGCATGATTTAAGTAAATAAATTGTTCAGAAAGTTTAAATTCTGTTTGTATAAGGGAATGGATATTCATTTATACAAACAGAACGATGTTGGTTCTTATCTTGGTGATGGTATGAATTAATAACGTCTCGAAATTTTAGGCTTATCAAAATAAAATTTAACCCCCAGTTGTACTGACGACAGATTGACATCATTTGAATCTAGATATTGGATATAGGAAAAAGTAACAGCGGTTGATTTAGAACCATAAAAATCAAGTCCAACGCCGTAAGCAGGGGCAGCTTTTGTTGTTGTATAAAGAGTACCTGAGCTTGTTTCTTTTACTTGTGCATAACCTACACCACCAAGTGCGAAGACCGTAAAATGATCATAGCGCAAGTTAAAACGTGCGGCAGCTAAAGCCATATAATCAACTTTAACGGAATAGGTTGGGGCTGACTGATCGTTTGTTGTTGTGTTACTCAGGTGGCCTTCAAATCCAATCCAGTTGTTAATATCGTAACCAAATTTAAGAACGGCCCCATTCATATCCGCTTCTGCTGATGTGCTAGCACCAAATGTATTAACGGTTTTTGTTGTTGTGCTGGCATAACCAAATCCAAAATACATGGGTGAGTTTTCAGCAAAAGCCGGGGTAATCGATAGTGCTGAGAGCGTAATAACGGTTAATACTCTTATTAAAGACATTGGATAGAACCTCAATTGACATAAAATTTACTTACCATTGAGCATATGACAAGAAATAAGATTTGTAAAGCAAAAATCCTAATGTTTACAATAGCCTGAGCTACATATTTAAACCAGTTTACACTATTTCTGTTTTAACTTATTAATATCAGATATCGATATAAGTTCCTGAAAAATAATGATAATTATCAAATCCGTTTAGTTGTATTAAGGTACTTTGCGGTAACTCTATATGCTATGCAACGCTTGTGATTTATTTAATACTTTATAAATTTGCTCAATGGATCGTTTTCCAGAGGATTTTAATTTTGAATATCAACTTAGGAATGAGCTACCCAGTATTTTATACGGGCTTATCTTAACTGTTGACCTGTGTGTCGCACATATGTTTTATACTTACTTTTATAGGAAAATATCTTATTTTATAATTGATAAACAGGTAGATGAATACAAAAAACATGATAGTTCGTGAAGTTTCAATACTGGCTAGTGTTGTGCCAGAGGTTGTTCGATACTATTCACGAATTGGGTTGATAAAACCAAAAACAAATAAAAAAATACTATCACATGCAACATCAGGTACATCACCCTGTCCAATAGTAAGAGAGATTGTTGAAGCTTGAATTAAGGAGAATCGTCAACGCTTAGATGATATGCTTAACCTGCAGACGACAATGGAAAAAGCTTTGCAAGAATGGCGACTCTTGCCTGACGGTATACCAACGAGAGATACCGTATGTGTATTAATTGAGACATTTTCTAACGATACTTAGGATAATATTATGAAAACGAAAAAACAAAATCCATCTGGTTCACAGAAAGAACGCCGTAAGTTCCTTGTTGCTGCGACAACTGTAGTTGGTTCAATTGGTGCGGCAGGTTTTTTGGTGCCGTTCGTTGCAGCAATGAATCCGAGTGCTAAGGCTCGCAGTGAAGGGGCACCGGTAAAATTTGATATTAGTAAAGTACAATTAGGGCAACAAGTCACTTTAGTTTGGCGTGGTAAGCCGATTTGGGTCTTAAATCGTACCCCGGATATGTTGAAGCGGCTGGATACTGCAAAATTACGGGAAAAATTAAGCGATCCCGATTCGCTTGTTACCTCACAGCAACCTCAATATGCTCAAAATAAATATCGTTCTATACGAGAGGAGTATTTAGTGACTATTGCTCTATGTACTCACTTAGGTTGTATCCCGAATTTTAGACCCGATATTGCACCTGCTGATTTGGGTCCAGATTGGCCGGGTGGTTACCACTGCCCTTGCCATGGTTCACTTTTTGATTTTGCCGGGCATGTATATAAATATGTACCTGCACCGACAAATTTGGTGATACCACCGTATGAATATTTAACCGATACGCTTATCCAAATTGGAACCAGTGCAAAAACATAATAGATACGACGTCACAAACTCTTTTATTTAGTGCCATTAAGTAAAGGAGGTATGAAATGGACACGCGAATTTCACTCTATGCAGTAGGGCATGCAACCAGTCTGTTAATTGCGATAAGTTATTCATTTATTATTGGTTTGGGTTACAAAGTGTCACTGGTGCCATTCTGGCGTTTGCGCAAGTCGTACGCGACTTACCGATGGTGACCCATTGGCCTCTGATTATTACCATCTATGTTGTTTAAGAGGTTGAACAAGACCAATTAAAATAATGTTGTTGTTTAATTATTTCTGCTACCTGTTCCGGCACGGCATCTTCCCAACCCGAGATATTATGACAAATCATATCCATTATTTTATCTGAATGAATCTTAAGATATTCGGTATTAATATTATTTAAATCACGAACAAAATTATTTTCAAGCAGGTAATCGTATAAATGGCGTAGGTGAGAATCGACCTGTAATTCATTAATGCTAACTAATTTATTTGTTTCTTTATCAAGTTCAGGGCAAACATAAAGACGTAGATCATGTTTAAACAATCGTCCAAATGATTCAAGAATACCGCCGGGTAAATTTGTATAGTATTTTTCATTAAATAAATCACGCAAAGAGGGTAAGCCCATTGCAATGGCAACCGGATTTTTTGTATAGTTAAATAAATATTGTGCTAGCTTGAAAAATTCTCCATAGTTTGAAATGAGAACATGTTTACCTAATGCACAAAGTATATTGGCGCGGTATAAGAAGTCTTCTGAATCGACATCTGTTTGTGTGTCATTTTCCAGATCGCAAAGAGTCATTTCAGACAAGACCAACACGTCATCATTGCTAATATTTGTTTCTTGAGTAAAACGCTGTTGCGCACAGTCCAACAAATCAAGCGTAAGTTTGGTGGGTGGGCGGAATCGGCTTCGTTCAACCAATACAGATTTTTTCCATAAGGCATCGCCTATTTGAACGATTTGCCCGTCTGCAGAAAACAAAGCGGCGTTTGATAGGCCATGTTGTACTAAACGCAAGGCCATTAACTTGTTATCAACCTGTGAAAAAACAGGTCCCGAAAAATCAATCAAATCAATTTCGACGACTTCAGAAAATAACTGATCGACTAATGAAACAAGTAACGCATCAAGATCTTGGTTTAAATAAAGTGCAGCATATATAAGGTTAATACCCAGAATACCCAACGTTTCCTGGTCCTGAATATTATTTTTACCATGTAAATTAACATGCAGCACGATAGTTGAAGGTGATTCATGTGCGTGGGTTTCAAACCGTACGCCCAACCAACCATTGCCATCGATTTTATGCGTAAAGCTACGCGCCGTAACCGTATTGGCAAAGGAAAAGAAACAACGGCTACTGTCTCTGTATTCGTCGAGCCGTTCTAATAATAAGCTGAACTCATGATCAAGCATAGCGGTTACACGTTCACGGCTAACGTAACGTGGGCTTTTACCATAAATGGCATCTGAAAATTTCATATCATAGGCAGACATTGTTTTGGCAATGGTGCCCGCCGCGCCACCTGCACGAAAAAACCAGCGTGATGTTTCCTGGCCTGCCCCAATTTCTGCAATGGAACCGTATATATTGGCATCGAGGTTAATGGATAATGCTTTTTGGTGGGGATCTTTAGTATAATTTTTCATAATATATTCACTTTAATATTATTTACCATTAAGTCTTATAACAAACGTCTTGCAAGCCAACCGATAAGCTCCGCAATATGTTCACTCCATGGACGTTTTGCCCATTGACGTGAACAAATTTCTTCGCTCTGTTCTAGATCAATTTTAAACTGTTCATCCAACTGCTGACAAAAGGATGGCGTCCATGTAACCATATTTATTTCATAATTCACAAACAGGCTACGATAATCAAAATTAGCCGTACCAACGATAGCCCATGAACCATCTACAACGGCTGTTTTAGCATGGAGCATCCGTGGTAAATATTCATAAACGCGCACACCAGCGTTTAATAATTTGGCATAGGCTGCGCGCGATGCCCATTGCACTAAGCGGTGATTGTTTTTGCGTGGCACTAACAAGCGCACGTCAATGCCGCGTTTTGCTGCTGCCTGCAAATGTTTCTGGGTGTGGCGATCAGGAACAAAGTAGGGTGTTGTTAAGGCGATTGACCGCTGCGCACTACAGAAACTGTCTTTATATAAACATTTTAGCACTTGTCGGCAATTACGATCGAAATTAGGAACTAAAATACTCACAGCATCTTTTTCAGTGGGCAATGGACGACGTTTCCCTGTCCAAAAGTCATCAAAGAGCATCCCAGCTAATTTGGCAATGGTTCCGTTTTGACGAAGATGAGTATCACGCCAACGTGAGAAGCCAACAATATCGCGTGAACTTTCACGGTGAATATTAAAACCACCAAGGTATAATTTATGATCGTCAATCACTAACAATTTACGATGATTGCGTTGATTGTAACGCCAAGGGGCGCGCCATTGCCAACGATGAAAGACACGTATTTCGATCCCACGATTACGCAACCAACTTTTAAATTTACCCGAATGCCAAGAAAAAAATCCCGCCGCATCCAGATGCAGGCGTACATGAACCCCCACCGAAGCGCGTTCAGCAAGCGCTTTTGCAAAACGCCAACCAATTTCATCGCTAGCAAAAATATAACTTTCTAATCGAATACTTGTACGGGCGGCCGCAATGCTCCGTAACATGGACTCGTAAAGTTCATCACCTTCAAAAAAAAGTTTCAAGTCACCCTGACCGGATGTGGCTTGAGGAATACAGTAGTTCGAATCACTTGTTTGGGTGAAAGGGGTTGCTAACATCTTAACTTTTACGCCGTGACGCGCTAATCCTTTTATCGCCGTTATGGATGCACCGGTGTTACATTGACACCAAAGGTATATACCAGTTCACCACCAAAATAGGCGGCGGCTAACAACACTCCGCTTCCAACTAATGCAACAGCAAAGAAGATCCAACCTCGGGTTGCCTTAAGTGATATACCGCGCCAACGTGAGAATACTTGCCATGCCGAAAGGGCGATAAGTATCCATAATGTTGTCAGCCCCAATGTTTCGTGTTGTTCTAGTGGTGCTTTATTAAAGCCCAATTCGATGGCTTTATCCAATGCAATATCGCCAAACGTTGCAGCGGCTATCGCAGCTATCATGGCCAACAATAAGGCGGCTAAACCTGACGTTGGCAAACAATCTTTCGCCGCCAGATCACCTTTTTTCAATAACACCATAAAATTAATTGCAACGGCTACTAGAAGTAACACGATTGGAAAATGGACGAGCATAGGGTGTATGTGTGCAATATTTATCATTAGTTTTCTCCTGTCGTGGTTAATTTTAGCTTTTTATTCGCAATCTGTTTTATACTTCTATTAAACAGATCAACAACATTGTTCGGGCTTGGTTATGAATACCTTAGCAGATCCATACCCATTAATGTCTAATATTATCAGGATAAAAACAAGTGAGTCATCAACCCAACACCAATACGCTAGCACTGGATCGCACAGCACTTGCTAACGAAAGGACGTATGCAGCATGGATACGTACCGGACTTACGGCACTAGTGGCCGGTCTCGGTATCGCCAGATTCCTGTCAGGCAGTATGCCTCTTTGGAGTACCCAGACGATTGCAGCGATACTTATCATTTTTAGTGGTATTGCTTTCTTTTTGGCTGCATGGCGTTACGAACATCTGCATGTAGGAATGGCGCATCTTGATGTTAAAATGATTCCCGTTGCCATGGTCAAACTTTCAAGCTTTGTGCTGATGGGATGTTCGCTGATTGCATTGATTGGCTTATGGTATATAACAGCACCGTTATAAAATAATTGGCCGCCGCCGCTAATGTGTCCGCAACGGCGGCAGAAAACTGTGACATGCTAGCGGCAATAATCAACGGTAAGGGTAATAACCATGAAGCGGTGGCCGTCAGAGTAATCAGGCTGTTGTCACCATAATTCCCTTTCAAAACGGGAACAATTGGCAAAGCTAAAGCAACAAATAAAATATAAACACTGAGTGAAAAATATTGTGACCAACGTAAAGCACGAATACGGGTAGCCGTATCAAACGTTTCGCCAAGGTAGCGGGTTGTTTCAAAACCCTGCACAACAATCAATGTGCCTGCTACAATGGTGGCTATTTCCCAACTGCTACGTTGTGGCATTTGCGGTAACTTAAAATGCTATAGCGTTAAAAATTGATTGGCATCATAAACACCAAATAAAACAAGTAATCCAATCAGAATAACAATAGTGACATAAAGCGCCCAACGTTCCAGTTTTTCCAGTGGTTTCAATTCACCGAATAAACCAATGATTGTAATAATCGCGATGACGATTGAAGTTAATAAACTTTTATTGAATGCACTGTCTAATTTAAAACTGACAAGAACAAAAGAAGATAAAATGTGAATATATAACGAGACCGAAATCACATAGGCCGCAACCAGTGCAAAGTCAGAAAGCCGTTCAACAAATACGGTAAATTTTTTATTTCCTTTAGCCAAAACAGGTTCAGCACAAGTATATTGTGCCGCACAATTTTGCCAACCAAAAAGGCAACAAACGCAACGACCATCATTGCCAGTATCGAATAGGGGCCAACGGCACTGGCCAGAATGGGAACGACTACCAGAAAGCCACTAGCAAAAATGGATGCCAGCGGGGTACTCATTGCAGGAACGATACTGCTTACGATGACTTTTGTATCGATATCGCAACTGCGTTGATCAGGTCGGCAATAGCTGGCATGGAATAAATCTCATCATGATAGTGGAATGACCGACGCGATTTAGCTGCACATGGTGTACACTGCTATCAGCAATAACTGTTAGTGTAATCGTATTATTTTTATTTCTGCTTGATTGAAGCATACATTCCTATGCCGCTTCATGTCTAGGTTCAACTGGTTAAACTTAAGTCGAACCCAGTAACAGGCATATACTATTTTTGGGTAGCTTGTTGTTTTTGTACAAAGTTGCCATTAAAATATAGATGGAGTTGGTATGCGTTATTTCCCATTTATCTTTGTTATTACTATAACATTGTTAGTGCCTGTATTAGGTTTTATCGGACACAGTGGCTGGTATTGGTTGTTATTAATTCTATTGCCCTTGAGCGTTATGGGAATATGGGATCTTATTCAAACACGGCATAATTTGTTAAGAAATTATCCCTTGTTAGCTCACTTACGTTGGGTGTTCGAGGGTATTCGTCCTGAAATACGTCAGTATTTAGTAGAAAGTGACACCGAAGCCATTCCCTTTACCCGTGAACAACGCAACCTCGTTTATGAACGTGCTAAAAATACAATGGATGTTCATCCATTTGGTACGGATCTTGATGTCTATGGTGAAAAATACGCTTGGTTAAACCATTCAATCGCACCGGCGCTCAAACTCGAATCCTGTTTTTGTATTTCAATAGGAGGCCCACAGTGTGAAAAACCCTACAATAGCATGTCGGTTTATAATATTTCCGCAATGAGCTTTGGTGCATTGAGTGCTAATGCGATTAGGGCGTTGAATAAAGGTGCAAAAATGGGACATTTTGCACATGACACAGGAGAGGGCAGTATCAGTCGTTATCATCGTGAATATGGTGGCGATCTAATTTGGGAAATCGGAACGGGTTACTTTGGTTGCCGTAAACAGGATGGAAGTTTTAACCCAGAAATGTTTGCAGAACAAGCGGTTCATGACCAAGTTAAAATGATCGAGATAAAATTATCTCAAGGTGCCAAACCCGGTCACGGTGGTATGTTACCGGGTCATAAAGTCAGTGCTGAAATAGCCGATGCTCGACATGTTCCTGCCGGTGTTGATTGTCTTTCGCCATCAGGACACAGTGCCTTTAGTACACCGATTGAATTACTAGAATTTATCCAACAACTACGCACACTGTCGGGTGGTAAACCCGTTGGTTTTAAGCTTTGCGTTGGTCACCGTTGGGAATTTCTGGCTATTGTTAAAGCGATATTAGAAACAAATATTATTCCCGATTTTATTGTTGTTGATGGCGGAGAAGGGGGAACTGGCGCGGCACCTCAAGAATTTTCTGACCATCTGGGTACGCCGCTCCACGAAGGGTTGTTGTTTGTTCATAATGCCTTGTATGGTACACGTTTACGTGACCAGATAAAGATTGGCGCGAGTGGCAAAATTGTTTCTGCATTTGATATGGTGCGCGCTATGTCGATAGGTGCAGACTGGTGTAATTCAGCGCGCGGGTTTATGTTTGCTTTAGGTTGTGTCCAGTCCAGATCCTGTCACACCAACCGTTGTCCGGTTGGGGTCTCAACTCAAGATCCACAGCGGCAACGTGCCTTGGTTGTTGAAGATAAAGCAAAACGAGTTTATCAGTTTCATCATAATACGTTACACGCATTAGCTGAGGTGATTGCCGCAGCAGGACTTGCCCACCCGAGCGAACTCCGTCCTTACCATTTTTATCAGCATTCGAAACCATCGGTTGCTATACCCAGTAATATGGTACTCAATTTTCTTGAACCCGGTGAATTACTTGAAGGTACAGAAAACCCACTGTTTAAAATTAATTGGGAACTTGCTCAGGCAGGTTCTTTTATGCCGAATAAGTCATGATAAATAGATTAAAAATATTTTACCTATTCATCCTCTTAACGAGGCTTTTGCTAGTATGCAGTTAGCGACAATACGGCAAAAAATAGTAAACAATACACGACTAGCGGTAATTTTGGCCATTGCTTTGTTGTTGGTTGCTTTTGGTTATCAAGCCTTTAATCCACCGCACACGACCGGTGAAGAAAACAAAGCCATCTTTCAGGAACTAGCATCTTTGCAACTCGATAAGCCGGTAAATTACACCGAGCAAGTTAAACCTGTTTTAGAGAAACGTTGTGTAGTGTGCCATGGTTGTTACGATGCGCCTTGTCAGTTAAAGTTGTCTTCGAAACAAGGATTGCAGCGCGGGGCCAGTGAAGTACGTGTTTATAAAGCCCGACGTATTGAAAGTATTCCTCCTTCTCGTTTGTTTATTGATGCAAAAAGTACCAAAGCATGGCGCTCTCGTGGATTTTATCCTGTGTTGAATGAAGGCAAACAAGATCCACTGAATAATCTAAGCCATTCAGTGTTGTACCGTCTACTGCAACTTAAACAACAACACCCACAACCTCGTGTTAATAAATTACCCGATAGCTTTACCTTGGGGCTTAATCGTGAACAGACATGCCCAAAGTTGAATTCAGTTGGAAAATTTACAACGGAGCATCCATTGTGGGGCATGCCTTATGCCATGCCTAATTTGTCAAAGTCAGAATACCTAACACTGGTGACATGGCTCGCACAAGGCGCATCAATACCACCATCACCTGCACCATCCGCATCCGTGCGTCCACAAATAAAGCAATGGGAATCTTTTTTTAACCAACCGTCTAAGAAACAACAATTAGTTAATCGTTACCTTTATGAACACCTGTTTCATGCACATATCCATTTTGCAGGCTCACCTGAACGTGAGTTTTACCGCTTAGTTCGTTCCACAACGCCACCGGGTAAAGCTATTAATGAAATAGCAACATTACGACCGAATGATGACCCACGCGTTTATCCTTTTTATTACCGTCTGTTGGCCTACCACCCGAGTATTGTGGCCAAGAATCACATCGTTTATGAATTTTCCAAACAACGACTACAGCGATTTAATGAACTGTTCTTAGCACCTGACTACAAGGTAACTCAATTACCATCGTACAAGCCTGACCTTGCTTCTAATCCTTTTAAAGTTTTTGCCGCAATACCTGCCGTATCACGTTATCGTTTTATGTTGGATGACGCACATTTTTTTATCGAAGGTTTTATCAAGGGTCCTGTTTGTCGAGGACAGTTGGCATTGAATGTGATCGAAGATCAGTTCTGGGTAGTTTTCTTTAATCCTGACAAACCCATTATCACCAACAATAGCCACTTTATAGAAAAAATGGCTCCTGAACTGCAACTACCTGCCGATTTTGATAATAATTTAGATTTGCTACGCATCTGGACAGATTACTGGAAAGGACAACGCCGCTATATGACAAGCAAACAAGCCTGGTTTAAAAAAATGGGAACCCATACACTGGCTCACGCCATGGATTATATCTGGGACGGGGACGGTAATAACCCGAATGCGGCATTAACCGTGTTCCGGCATTTTGGCAGTGGCTCAGTTACTTACGGACTGGTCGGCAGCAATCCCGAAACAACATGGGTGATTGATTTTCCATTACTCGAACGTATTCATTATTTATTAGTCGCGAATTTTAATATCTATGGCAACATCGGCCACCGAATGAGTACTCGAATCTACATGGATTTTTTACGAATGGAAGGTGAAGATTCTTTTCTCGCTTTTTTACCGGTTAACCGACGCAAAGAAATACGAGACAAATGGTATATCGGGCAACGACGCAGTATTGAAAAATTATTTGCGGCTCCTCAAGCATGGTTAAGTACCGATTCTATTACTGGCTACAAAACAGCCGATCCACAAAAGGAACTTTATCAACACATCAAAGCGCGGCTTAAGCATATTGCACAACATGAGGATGACATGAACCATTGTGGTCGTGTTGGCTGTCAAAACTTATCGTCAGCAAAAACAAAAGCAAAGCAAGCCGCTATAAAACGAGTAGACAACGCCATGACTAAAATTGCACAACTGCAAGGTGAGCAATTACATGCTTTTCCTGATGTTGCTTTTGTTCGTGTAAAAGCAGACAAACCAGAAAATAATTTAGTTTATAGTTTGATACGGAATAAAGCGTATAAAAATGTTACCTCCTTTCTAGCCGATGAACGCGAACGTGATCGTGCCGATATTGATCGAGACACCATGACTGTTGTAAGGTGGTTAGAAGGTTCTTATCCTAATTTCTTTTTTAGCGTGGCCTTGTCCGATATTGAAGAATTTTCCAAACGCTGTTCATTAATCCGCACAGACAAAGATTATGAAAAATTTATTGACCTGTATGGTGTTAGGCGAACCAACCCGTTATTCTGGGAACTGGCTGACTGGTTTCAAAATGATTATAAACAAAAGAAACCAATTTTATCTGGATTGTTTGATTTAAACCGTTATCAGAACCGTTGAGAACAATAACCGACTTAAGAAATAACTATGACCAATAAATTAACCCTTGATTTAAACCTGATCTTACCCGACATTCCCGATGAACAGGACGCCTGTATTTCACGCCTAACAAAACTGCTTGAATCTAAAGGCCTAGACAAAGTACATATTATCCACGAAGACGATACAGCGCGTTTATGTTTACATTATGATCCCGAACAATTTACCGTTAGGCAATTACGTGGTTTGACCGAGGTAGCCGGTGGTGAGATTGATCACCGATACCATCATGAAAGTTTGCGTATACAAGGGATGGATTGCCCGGTTTGTGCAACGGTTATCGAACATGCACTGGGGCGTATGAACGGTGTATTGGAAGCCGTTGTCAGTTATCAGGCCGAACGATTGCGCTTGGAATATGACAGCCAACAAGTGACGCACCAGGAAATTGTCGAGCGATTGGATGCTTTGGGCTATAGCATTGTTAAACATGGTGAACATACTCATGCACATGGGAAGGATAATCTTGAAATAATTTTCAGCCTAACCTCTGGTGTCATGTTAATAATGGGCTGGTTACTCGGTTTTAGTTCGCTACCTGATATTATCCCTTTGCTTTTATTTGGCATTGCATATATTGCCGGTGGCTTTTTTACCGTAGTCGATGCCTGGCGAGGCTTACGTAATGGCAGTTTCGACATCGACACGCTGATGATTGTTGCTGCAGTGGGTGCAGCGATACTCGGTGCATGGGCTGAAGGTGCATTGTTGTTATTCCTTTTCAGTTTTGGTCATGCGCTCGAACACCGTGCGATGGAGAAAGCTCGCAACGCTATCGAAGCGTTGGCTGATCTCGCACCCAAAACTGCATTGGTACTACGTGAGGGTAAAGAAATTGAAGTACCGGTTGAATCCTTAACGCGTGGCGTGCAAGTCATTGTTAAACCGGGGCAGCGTATTCCCGCAGACGGCATGGTACATTCTGGTTTATCTGCAGTGGATCAGTCTCCCGTTACCGGTGAGTCGATGCCAGTGGACAAACAACCCGGTGACCGCCTTTTTACCGGTACGATTAACGGCGAAGGGGTATTGGTTATTGAAGTGACCAAACTTGCCAGTGAAAGCACTCTGGCGCGAATGGTTGAACTAGTAGAAGAGGCTGAAACCCAACGTTCAGCAACGCAGCAGTTTACGCGACGTTTTGAAAAAATATTTGTACCGCTAGTGCTAATCGGTGTTGTACTGATGGTGGCGCTTCCTCCTTTATTTGGCTTTCCTTTTGATGAATCCTTTTACCGTGCAATGGCCATGTTGGTTGCCGCTTCGCCTTGCGCACTGGCCATTGGCACACCGGCAGCCGTTTTGTCGGGTGTCGCGCGTGCGGCGCGTGCCGGGGTATTAATCAAAGGGGGAATGCACTTGGAAAACCTCGGTCAGATTAATGCCATCGCGTTTGACAAAACCGGCACCATTACGCGCGGCAAACCAGAAGTAACCGATGTGGTCGTAATTAACGGCGATGAGAATGAATTACTGGCAACCGCAGCGGCAGTCGAAAATCGCAGTGGTCATCCACTTGCACAAGCGGTGGTGGCAATCGCAAAAGCACGTGGCTTAAACTGGCAACAGGCCGGAGAGTTGGTTGCCTTTACCGGTAAAGGAATACGTGCAAAACTCGAAGGGCAAACCATTAGTATTGGTAACCTTAAGTTGTTCTCTGAAAATATCGTACCAGCAGAAGTACAAACAGAAGTAACGCGCTTAGAAGACGAAGGTAAAACCACGATGGTGGTACAGAGCGGTGAACGCTTTTTAGGTGTGTTGGCACTTTCTGATACACCGCGCGATAAGGCTGCATCTATGTTGCGCCAACTACATCAACTCGGTGTCAATAAAACCATTATGTTAACAGGCGATAATGTACGCGTTGCTCGGGCCATTGGTGATATGGTCGGATTAGATGAAGTGCAAGCCGATCTAATGCCAGAAGACAAAGTAACCGCCGTTGCAAACTTATTAAAACAACATGGTCGGGTGGCAATGATCGGCGATGGTGTTAACGATGCACCGGCAATGGCGCGAGCAACTGTGGGCATTGCCATGGGTGGTGCCGGTACCGATGTAGCATTGGAAACAGCCGATGTTGTGTTGATGGCCGATGACCTCGATAAACTTCCTTTTGCAGTTGGTTTATCGCGTGCATCACGACGTATTATTCGACAAAATTTATGGATATCACTTGGCGTTATTAGCTTACTGGTTCCGGCCACTCTTTTAGGCTTTGCAGGTATTGGCCCTGCTGTTATATTTCACGAAGGCTCAACCTTGGTCGTGGTGCTGAATGCACTTCGATTGTTGCACCATCGGGAGATTAAAGTTTAGTAGTACTTTTCGGTTGCAATCTGACCCGGTTCACGGTGTGTATGTCGGTGCAGTCCACGCTTTTCAAGCAGAGTCATCACCTCGCTGACCATTTTGGTATTACCACATAACATAACATGGATTGAATCTGCTGACAGTTTTAAACCGGCGTGTTTTTCAAGTTCACCATTTTCTATGCTAGTGGTAATGCGAGAATGAGGAATGTCTGCTGTGTGTTCTCTTGTAACAATAGGAATAAAACAAAATTGTGTCGGGTGCTGTGCTTGCAGGCTTTCAAATTCAGCATGATAGGCTAATTTTTCAAACGTTTTAACTGAATAACATAGCACTATTTTTTTAAAACGTTGCCACGGTTCAACTGTTTTTAGGATGGATATAAAAGGCCCAATACCCGTTCCGGTTGCAAATAACCATAAATAAGGAACCTCTGGTACTTCAGATAAGGTCAATAAACCATTCGCGCGTTCAGATACCTTAAGGCTATCACCTACACATAGGTTGGAGAGTAGGGGAGTTAATTGCCCATTTTCTACGGCATTAAAGTGAATTTCCAATAAAGGTTCTTGTGGAGGGTTGACCAGTGAATATGGGCGTGAAAGTACTTTATCGTTAATATCCAGGCCTACTTTGATAAATTGACCCGCTTTAAAGTTGAAAGACGATGTGCTAATTTTAAGAGAGAATAGATCAGTCGACCATTGGTTATTTGCAACTATTTTTCCTTGTAACCATGCAGTCATTTTTATAGCCTATATTATTTATAACCTGTAGCATAGGTATTCCTTTTGTTTATGTCCAGAGTATTTAACTACCGAGATAATTTAAAACGGTTAGAAATTTATAGACGCATTTTTTGATTTTTCTCCAGCAAAACTTTAAACTCGAATTAATTCACCCAGGAAATAAAACGGACTAATAAAATGACAAAGAAAAAAATAACCATCATTGGAAACGGGTTCGCATCCTTATTTTTTATTCAATACTTTCTGTTATTGCCTGTTTTTCCGTTCTTTGCCTGGTTTATTCGACGTATATATTCAAAGTACGAGATTACCGTAATAGGGAATGGTCATTTTGTTTACTTCCCTGGCATACCTGAATTTATTACTGGAAAAAGAAATACAAAAGAAATAACTGTTGATATTAAACCTTTTCTTAAGCGCAGGAATATTCATTTTATAAATGAAATCGTCACCGATATTCAGGAAGGTGGGCGTACGGTTATTACAAATAGTGGTACTTATAAAAATGATGTTTTGTTTCTCGGCATTGGGCCCGCTTTTTTAAAGGATGATATTCCTGGTACGAAAGACCATACGTTCTCACCTTGTGATGGCCCTGATAGCATGGCACTGTTTATGGATAGATTAAATTCAATGGATGACGGTATTATTTATCTTGGATTTAAAATTAACAAAAAAGATGGTTTTGTTTCCGGGCGTGCCGGTCAAATGTATGAATGTGCCGGTTTGCTAGATTACGCACTCAAAGAAAAAGGAATAAGAGATAAATTTGAGATCCATTTTTTCTCTCCCAATATCAGTGTCGGCGATACCGGCATGATCACTGATAGATTAGAAGAACGCGGAATCATTCTGGATTATGGTTATGAACCCGCCGAGTTTGTAGCCGGTGGCATGAAAGATACTGATGGTACATTTCGTAAAGCCGATTTAATTCTTTATTCACCCGGTATAACCGGCTCAGAGTTAGTCGAAAAATCTTGTTTGCCAGTTTCATTAGGTGGTCAAATCGATGCTGACAAGTATGGGCAAGTAAAAGGATTAACAAATGTATATGCCTCTGGTGATTGTGCAAACCATGAAGATCCTCCACCGTGGGTACCGCATCAGGCGCACATGGCGCAACTTCGTTCTCAAGCTGTGGCTAAAAATGTTAAGGCAATGTTCAATGGACTGCAACCAGATAATACTTATCGCTATGAATTGTCATGTATTATGAATTTAGAAAATGATGCCATGTGGTTACATATGTCGAGTGATAATAAACCACCATTCTGGAATATTTTTCCTAAACGTTCAAAAAAACTCATTAGCGTAAAAAATCTGTTTGAAAAATTATACTTATTCTATCTTCGATATTTTTAGTGTTTCGTCAATAAATTATTATCTCAAGCAACAGAGCTAGGTGGTTTTAATTATGAATAACCATCGTTCCATATAAGCTCGCAACATCATTGAAAATGATATTTAGTGGAACATATTGTACCGATGGTTAAATTTAAAAATTCATTCTGGAAGAAATTTTTAGACGGCACACCTGAGTATCTGGCTCGTCATTATTGGTGGGCTTATCTTTGGCAACCTGCAATTTGGTTTTTTGACCACCAACCAATAATTAATTTAATTTTGTTTGGCCAGTATAAACGTCTGTTAAAGCAAACATTGCAATGTCTACAAAATTGCCCTGACGGTTGGTTGCTTCAACTTACCTGTGTTTATGGCAAACTCACTCCTACGCTATTAAAACATTTAAAAGATAAACCATTGTATTTAATTGACGTAACAACAGCTCAACTTAAAGCAAGTTACAATAAACTTAAACCCTGCCAACGTCCAAAACTGTTGTCAGCACGAATGAATACAGAATCTCTGGCATTTCAAAAGGATAGCTTTGCAACCATTCTAATATTTTTTTTAATGCATGAAATGCCTGCAATCGCACGATATCGTACACTAGCTGAAACCTTACGAATATTACAACCAGGTGGGCGATTGGTAATAACCGAATATGCTGAAGAACCTCACTGGCATTGGATTTATCGGCTACGTTGGTTACGGAATCAATTGCTCCATTGGGAACCTTTTCTACAAGGTTTTTGGCAGGAGGATCTTTATGCCATCTTGCAACATGAAGCCAATAAGGCAGGGAAGACACTTCAACAAATTACAAGCTATCCTGTTTTTAATGGCTTTTATCGTGTAGTGGTTTATGAAGTTGGGGAAAAAATATAACTATAAAATAGTGAACAATGCCACTACATAAGGTATTTTAATTAAACAAATGAACTTTGAAATTGTAGTGGATCCCGCTTTTATGGGGTGTGTTGGTTGGATTTATCTTTTCAAAGGTTATGCGTATTTACTTATCATGGACGGGCAGGGTACCGTCAAAACCTGTATGTTCTCCGGCTTTAAACAGGAAAGAATTTATGTCGAAAGTACCCTGGAGGCCTTTCGACGACTGGCTGGTCTGGAAATGAAAAATCCAGTCGCACACGGTGGTGCGGGGAATTTCCAGATCCCCGAATATTCCTGGTATTTATCCAGTCAGCCGGTGTCTGAAACCTATTGTCAGTGTGATTGTGGTGTACGAGTCAAGGTCTTTATCCTCAGCCTCCAATATTCTATCAACGTATGGATTCAGCACGTAAACCTCAAGAAATTTTTTGGGTTATTAAAAATGGACTTAAACTTACCGGTATGCCTTCATGGGGGAAATACAATAGTGATGCTCAGATTTGGGATATGGTTGCCTTTATATCATCATAAGTGGGTGAGCATATGCACGACAAAGGCATGATGGAACCTGGCCAAGACGGTCATGGTGATGAAGCTGACAAAGATCACCATACAGGCGAAACCACTAAAGGCCACCATACTTGATTTTAAAATAACCCTCATTTATCTTTTCAATTATGCGGCCGTTTAATGCGGTCGTATAATATGAACTGGATTATTTACTTGTCCGTACCTCATTAATTTTTAATTAATAACCGTTGACTCTGTACCTAGATACGTAGTGTTAAATATAAAGACTGCATTTAACAATAACCATAAGGGCTACGTATATGAATACTGTCAATATTCAAATCACAGGAATGACCTGCGAACACTGCGCGCAAAGCGTACAAGATGCTTTAAATATGCTTGAAGGTGTAACAGCAACAGTGTCTTATAAGAAAAAGCTTGCAATGGTGACAACCAAGGGTGCGGTTAAGCCTGAACAACTGCTTAAAGCGATTGAAGTTGTAGGTTACCGTGGTCGCCTACAAACTCAAGATAGTGGTTCAATGAGTGACAATGGTAATGGATTACATATCGCTATTGTAGGCACCGGTTCCGGTGCTTTTGCGGCGGCAATTAAAGCCGTTGAACAAGGTGCCAGTGTTACTATTATTGAAGGTGCTGAAAATATTGGTGGCACCTGTGTGAATATCGGTTGTGTGCCATCCAAAATTTTTATACGAGGTGCGCATATCGCGTACATACAGGGACACCATAACATTAACGGTGTGCCACTCAATACACCGGTAATCGACCGTAAAGCCATGATGGAACAACAACAACAATGGGTCGAAAAATTACGTTATGCCAAATATGAAAGTATTTTAGAAACAAATCTAGGTATTAATTTAATTCGCGGTATGGCACGCTTTAAAGATGCCAACACGCTGCTTATCACACAAAAAGAGGGCACTGAAAAAGAAATTAAAGCCGACCGTATACTATTAGCCGTGGGGGCGAGTACATCAATACCAGATATTAACGGTTTAAAAGAAACCCCTTATTGGACATCAACTGAAGCATTGGTTGCCGATACCATACCCGAGCATTTAATTGTACTCGGTGCGTCGGTGGTTGCCTTGGAACTCGCACAAGCATTTAAACACATTGGTGCAAACGTTACTGTTATTGCCAGAAGCACATTGTTATCAAAAGAAGATCCTGACCTTGGCAATGCACTACTAACCGTTTTTAAAGATGAAGGCATTGAGGTAATGCTAAACACCTCAGCCGATTCCATTTTGCATGATGGGAAAACGTTCACACTTAAAACCAACAATGGTGAAGTAAGCGGCAATCAATTACTGGTTGCGACAGGGCGTACTTCAAATTCATCTTCATTAGATCTAGAAAAAGTTGGTGTTAAAACTAATAAGTGTGGAAGCATTATTATTGATGACCATATGCGAACCAATATTAAAAATATTTACGCTGCCGGTGACTGTACTAGCCAGCCGCAATTTGTTTATGTGGCTGCGGCTGCCGGAACCCGAGCCGCACGCAATATGACCGGAGACGATATTGCTATTGATTTATCGGTAATGCCAACAGTTGTTTTTACCAACCCGCAAGTGGCTACCGTTGGTTTAACCGAACAACAGGCGAAAGATAAAGGAATAAAGGTACAAAGCCGTACTCTGGATTTAGAAAATGTACCACGAGCCTTGGCCAATATGGACACGCGAGGTTTTATTAAATTGGTTGCAGAAAAAGACGCAGGCCAAATTTTAGGCTGTCAGGTGCTCGCGAGTGAAGGCGGAGAAATAATTCAAACGGCAGCGCTGGCAATACTAAATCATATGACCATAGAGAATTTAGCGGATCAGTTATTCCCATACTTAACTATGGTCGAAGGTTTAAAGCTTACTGCACAAACCTTTAATAAAGATGTAAAACAACTGTCTTGCTGTGCAGGATAACGGCTAGTCGAATATGAATAAATAGGGGATTTGGTCATCCAAGTAATTAATATAAAGTTTCCAAGTAATTTTGATAAAACAATATAACTTAAATAAAATAACTTAATAAAATCAATGTGTTAAGGTTTTCGTGTTTCTATTAACTTTTAATAATAATAACTCTATTCAGAACCAGTTGGATTTTTATACTTTTTCAAGTAATTTTGTAAAACAAGCAACCATCAGCTGAACTAAAGAAAATTGTGCATATACTTCATTTAAACAGCTCTTATCCCTAAATTGCGTATTTTGGTAAAGTTGACTATTAAAAAGTATTATCAAAGGCAAACGACCACCACAAAGCGGATGTCTGAGAAATAGGGCTAACAGGGATTATTAACCTAGATTAATCAATTGACCGCATCAAAATACGATAAGTCAATGAATTAAGCATATTTTTAAATATGACTCATTCATCCGTTCGGTGATGATGCTCCACCCTAAATGCACACTTTAAGGTGCCCAACTGATTATTCTAGGATTAAACACCTACGGAAATTAATAATACAGATAAACTCCGTACCTCTATACGGAGCCAAGATTCTTTTATCCCATACCATTTGCATTAATACTAATGGTTGCGTTATGATGCAACTATGCATATTTTAACAATCAACCCAGAATCTCTGTTTCAGGCATTGTCTGATACCACTCGTTTACGCATCGTCCGTCTACTGGCGACAACTGAACAGGAAATCTGCCTGTGCGAACTGGTCGATGCCTTGCTTGAACCACAATACAACCTCTCTCGGCATCTTAAAGTGCTACGTCAAACTGGTTTTCTGACGTCACAAAAGGAAGGGCGCTGGGTCTATCACAGGCTCACGGCTGAGCCAGACTACCTTCAGCAGCTCTACAGTATGGTACGCTCATTACCTGATACAGAAGGTGTTTACAGTAGAGATTTTGAAAATTTCAATAAACGCATTGCACTACGAGAAGAAGGGCGTTGCCGGGTGGGCATTCTTTCCAGTGAATTAAAGGCCGGCGCAGAATAATTATGGCTTGTCCGAGTTGTGATGCGATAAGTACTGGCCAGCCAATGCCGCCTCCCTGGCGCAACCTTCAGGTTGTTACCTCTGCTCTATCAGGGCTGTTGTTAGCGATTGGTTTCTTCGGTTCCATGTTTGGGTTTTCCCCGCTTCTCGAAACCAGTTTTTATCTTCTCTCCGTCTTTATTGGCGGCTGGTATTTTATTAAAGAAGGCCTGGAAACCCTGCTGGAAGAACGCCAGATAGGTATTGAAATCCTGATGGCGGTCGCGGCTGTGACGGCGGGCCTTTTGGGGCAATGGGCAGAAGCGGCTATGCTGGTGTTTCTCTACTCTATTTCAGAGGCAGCTGAAGGCTACACGGAAGAGCATACCCGTAATGCTATTCGGGCATTAATGGAACTCACACCCAAAACGGCTTTAGTGATTCGTGATAACCAGGAAATTGTCATTCCAGCTGAAGAGCTAAGGGTAGGCGATATTTTCATTGTTAAGCCCGGTGAAGCAGTGGCAACCGATGGTGAAATAATTGAGGGACACTCAAGTTTGAACCAGGCCCCAGTTACGGGGGAATCCGTTCCGGTAGAAAAACACACAGGGGATGTTGTCTTTGCTGCGACTTTAAACGGTGAAGGCGCATTAACCATACGTGTAACAAAAACGACGGCGAATAATACCCTTGCACGTATTATTCAGATGGTGGAAGAAGCACAATCCAGCAAAGGAAAAAGTCAGCGATTTATTGAACGTTTTGGTCACCGTTACAGCCCGGTTGTACTCGCCACAGGGATATTGCTGGCTGTAATACCCCCTGTATTTTTTGCTCAGGAGTGGCAGGAATGGATCATGCGAGCCACCGTGTTTATTGTGGCAGCCGCTCCCTGCGCGCTGGTTATCTCTATTCCGATTACACTAGTTGCCGCCATCGGTACGGCCGGGCGAAATGGTATATTAATTAAAGGCGGCGTACATCTGGAAAACCTGGCTAAAGTGCGGGTCATCGCATTAGATAAAACAGGCACCCTTACTGTCGGTCAGCCCAAGTTAAGCAAAATAATTCCTTTTTATGGACTAACAGAAAAACAATTATTGGGTATAGCTGTAGCGCTAGAATCACGATCACAGCATCCATTGGCCAGTGCCATCATGAATTCGGCTGCGGAAAAAAATATCGAAGTAATTCCTGCACAAGACTTCCAGTCTCTTACGGGAGCAGGTGCAAAGGGTAAAATCAATAATGAAATAATTTATATTGGCAAACCTGATTTATTCACGGGTATGGGAATTGACCTAAAGCCTGTAAAAGAACAGGTTAGCGAATTACAACAATCAGGCAATACGGTTATCCTCCTGGGAACAGATCAACAACTCTATGGTTTGATCGCAGTGATTGATCCGCTTCGCCCTGAAGTTGAAAAGACCATAAGTGAATTGCGTCAGGCGGGCATTGAAAAAATTATTATGCTGACTGGTGATAATACATTAGCCGCCAATGCCATCGCAACCCGCGCCAGTATTGATGAAGTATTTGCTGAGTTAAAACCAGAAGATAAGAAACGTAAAATTGAAGAACTTGATAAAAAATATGGTCGAGTGGCAATGGTCGGTGATGGCGTTAATGATGCCCCGGCACTGGCGGTGGCGCATGTGGGGATTGCGATGGGTGCTGCCGGGACAGATGTTGCGCTGGAAACGGCGGATGTTGCACTTATGGCCGATGATCTTTCGCGTTTACCTTATCTGATTCGCTTCAGCAGGCGCAACTGGTCTATTATTCGGCAAAATTTAATATTATCGGTGCTGGTTATTGGTAGCCTAGTTATTGGAGCAGTGATGGGTGTGTTTTCATTGCCGGTTGCGGTTATCGCACATGAAATCAGTGAGTTTGTGGTGATTGCCAGTGGACTCAGGATGTTAAAATCATAGTATGAAAGTAACTCGCCTTATATCCCTGTTTTTATGCCTGAACATATTATTCAGTAATATGGCCTGGGCAATGGATGAGTGCAGTTTAACCGTTGAGTTTTCAACTTATACAATAGTACAGTTTGACTCGCCCATCAGCCCGGATGGAGACATAGAGTCACACGAGCAACTTTTTACTGACGATACTTCAGTTTGTGTTGGCTGGACTCACCTCAATTATATCAGCTACACTGCGCCTGTAATCAACATCACTAAAACACATAGTGATGTAGTGCAACGCTCATTTACTTATCACTTTAGTCAGCACAAACCCCTTACAGAACCTCCAAAAGTTTAAATTCTTTTTTACAAAGCCAGCCGTTTAAAAAACGGTTGATTGTTATGTTGTTGAAAAAGGATTCGTTCCATGTTCAAAAAATTAAGTTTAGTTGTCATGCTTCCTGTTGTATTGGGTGGGAGCTTGCTGTCCTCTAGTGGTTGGGCAGATACAGCTAACGAAAAAAAACATTCTTATCCAGATAAAATTCCGCAGCTTTCATCTTTGGTAGAAGAAGTGCTGAAAACAAATCCTGAAATTCAGTCATTAGAGGCTGAACGGGATGCGGTGATTGCAAAGGCAAAGGCGGCAAATCAGCCACTTTATAACCCCGAGCTTGAACTGGATATTGAAAACACCGATATTCAGACCAGTAGCCTGGGTGTTTCGCAGGCTATCGACTGGTCAGACAAAAAAGGCACACGTAGTTAAGGCTGCACAGTTTGAGAAAAAGCGATTTTTGTCAAAACGTCAAATAGCACGTCAGGCGATTACAGCCGAACTGCTTCAGGCATTGTCCAATTACCATACAGGAAATTGGAATATCTTTTTCTACTAATTTACATACGCCTGTTTTAATATTTGAGACAAAATCTTTCGATTAAACCATCAGAAAAAATATTAAGCTGTTTAGTAATATGTCGGATGATTTGGTCTAAACTTTTACAATTAAAAAATAAATATTTTTTGCCGTGGAAGTCTAATTATATCTGTGTTTTTCAATGAATATCCACTTCGTCGAATCTCACCATTTTCTCCAATCAAGCTAACTTCTTTTGATTTAAGAAGACTGTTTAATGCATCTCTGTACATTTTATCATCAGCTGGTGTCTCATTGCATGTGATTGAAAAAAAATCTGAATATGTTAATTTATCGTTGTAGTCGAACAGCGACTTTGGTATGTCCTTTATTAAAGCCTCATGTGTTAAATATTTTGCGCTATCATCAAACATAAAATTCAATGCGAATTGATCCTTTAACGAAACATCTTTACTAGGGTCATAGCCCAACATATTTAACCCAGGTTTCCCATAATGTTGAAAATTATTATTAAATTTCCAATGTAATCTTGTCATTTCATCTTGAGCTCGAGGGTGCATTGACAAATGAACAAGCCAATACGCACGATTACTTTTTTTTGAAACTATAAAAAATGGAGTGAAGTATTTTGCGCCGCTTAATTTTTTAATAGCATTAACTAGTTGAGTTTCAATTAAATAGCGCCATGCAGGATTCGTTTCTTTTATATCTATTAACTCATCAATATTCAATTCACTGCTTAAACCAAGATTTTCAATTTTTGATTTATATTGTTCATAATTATGTTCACATATGTAATTAATTAATGAATCAGCACCAAAAGTAAGAATAACTTCAGGATTTGATAAACTTGAGAAAATTTTTCGTAGCTTTCTAAATGATACATCACTATATCCATATTGATCTAATACAAAAATACAACGTTGTTTAAGACGCTTATTTTTTGTCTGTTCAATTATTTTATCCAGATTGTCATCGAACGCTCCATCTATTAAATTTATAGTCTTATCTATTTCGTTAGAGTACTCTGATTCTAGTAATGAATTATTTAAGTATTTTAAATTATTAGAATTTTTCTCAATAAAATAGTAGTTAGCATTAATTGATAAGGTATTCCGAATGCCATTTTCTATACGATTTAGATTTACAAGAGTTTCACTTTCTTTAACAGTATTTAGTAGAAGAAAAGGAGAGCCAAGAATAGTTTTTTCAGTTTTGTAGTGTGTATATTTTCCGCCACCTGAAAAACCGTCCACTAATGTCAAATTAAGGTTTTCTATTACAGGTCTTTTACAAAGGATTTGAATGTAGTTAGATAAATATTCACGTATAACGTCATGCTTAGCAAGACTATGCGCTTCAATAATTGGAGGGGATTTATTGATTCCCCATTTATATGTGTTTTTAGACATTTATCATCCTGCTAAACCGAAATTTAAAGAAGGCAGGTGTAGTTTATAAGTTTTTTATATAATAATGTATCTTAAACATGATTTGGCATAGCATCCCAAGTTCGTCCCTTATAGAGACGACCATTTTGTTGCTTTGCTCGCTTTTTGCCATCTGCGCCCCAGCCACCCCATTGCTTAAAGAAGAAGGCTACGTTTTGAAACTCACACTGTAATTGAACGGAGTTTATCCATTCAGGTTTCATTGGTCTTGCTTTCGGCCCAGATTCACCTCCGACGATCACCCAATGAATTTCACTTAGATCCATTTTGTTAAGATCTTCTAGCAAAGGCTCGACGGATAAGAACCGTACACTGGCGTTTATTCGACGAAGATGATCGATACGCGGTAATCCGTATTTAATATCTTCAACAGAAACACCTAGCCAAGCATTCTTAGGAATTTCTTTATTTTTAAAATATTGTTCCATACGTTCGGCTCGTTTAGTTAATATCTGATATGTATGTTGAGGAGTTTTATGAATGGTGGCCATGACAAGGTCAATGTATGAATAGGGTACTTCCTCATGAAACAAGTCGCTCATAGAATTAACAAAATAGACTGTTGATTTTTTACGATTAAGTGGTTGTTCAAGACGTTTTGACATAAGAGAAATCTCAAAGCCATTCTCATAACCTGGAGCATGCATTGCTGTTAGACGTTTAGCCATGGTTTCAGCATAACAATGTTTACATCCGGGTGAGATCTTGGTGCAACCAGTCACCGGATTCCAGGTTTGTTCAGTCCATTCAATTTTACTTTGTGTGCTCATCGTTTTTTCCTATCTTTATTGAGTGAAGGTGTGCGATGGTTTCTTTTAACTCACTAATACTGTTAGTGAGATGACTTTCATTATTTTTTGATTGCTCAAATGCAAGACGCATTGCTTCAACGGTTTCGATGGATTGCGTCAGCTGCCTCTGAACGGTCGTTAATTGACTCTTTAAAACTTCAGTTTCTTGTCGACGTTGATGTTCTTCTGCATTTAATTGTTGGTTTTCTGCCTGCAACTCGGAGCGTTCACGTAAAAAAGATTGTTCATGATGACGGCTCTTATCTATGTGTGCTTTGAGCTCATTTTGTTGTTCAATGCGTTTATCTTTATTAGATTTTAAGTTTTGTCGTAGCTGGTCTATCTCTTTAAAAAGTCTGGTTTCGGTTGCAGTAGTACGTTCACGTTCGTACACAATTGCTTCTTGATGATTGTGGTTGTCATTCTCACGCTCGATATCAAAGTTGTGTTTTTGTTCCTGAAGGAGGGTGAAAGCACTTTCCATCTGCGTATGAGCATGATTTAACTCACTAGTTAATGCTGAGTGCTTACCCTGAAGGGTTTGGAATTGCTGTTCAGTCTGCCTCAAATTAGCATTCGTGGCATTTTGTAGTTTCTTCAGCTCCTCAAATTCTTTGGTTTTTACCGCCAATTGGTTAAAAGCCAATTGTTCGTTGGCTTCCGCAGCATCAAGCTTGACCACCAATTCTTCTTTAAATTTCTGATAATTTGCTTCAGCACGAGCTACAGCCGTGCTCCAAAAATCATCTAGAGGAGTCATCAAGTCATCTGGTACGGATTCAGGCAAAACAGGGGAGCGTGATGCATCAAACAGAGATTGCCAAGCTTTAAGGTGCTTCGCAATTGTTGTATTACTACCGGTCCCTAGAACATTACGTACTTTCTGCACTGAAGGGTGCTGTCCTTTACTTACTAACTGTCGTGCGACACGTTCAACTGTTTCATATTCAACTCCAGGGCGTGCCATTTGCTTCACCTTTATTTAATAGTTTGATTCACTTTGAAAAACGTATAATAACATTATAAACATGTTTACGTAACATGTAATTATTATAACGAAATAACATATAAATTCATGATTACACCTATTATCATGAATTAGCGCATGTTAAGCTATTTTAAAATCACTGAGACCTAATAAACTGATTTATATGAAAATTACTCATTTACTTAAGCCAATTGACCAGTTAAACGTTCCTGAATCGTTATCAGGTAGTCAAGGTATCAATCGTGCCAATCATAATGCTTGTCAGATAGATGCTGAGGATGACTTAGGTGCAATTCGGACTTGGTTGAGTGAATACCAGGAGTCGCCACAGACATTTCGAAACTACCGTAAAGAAGCAGAAAGGTTGCTACTTTGGGCTTTAATTGAATGTGACAAGCCATTATCGAGCCTAAATCGCGATGATTTTATAGCTTATGAGCAATTTATTGCTGATCCACAACCAAATGAAAAATGGTGTGGCCCACGATTTCCGCGGAATTCAGATAAATGGCGTCCATTTCAAGGTCCACTAAAGCCTCAAAGTCAGCGACAAACCTTAGTTATTATTAAGTCATTACTAAATTACCTGGTAGAAGCCGGTTATTTAGCAGCAAATCCATTTGCATTACGGCGCCGTAGACTTCCTAAAGCTGACAAAGATGAACAAATTGTTGAGCGTTATATCGAGAAGGAACTATGGGACTTCTTATACAATTTTATCATTCAACAAACACCAAATAATAAGCGTGAAAAAGATCACTACGAACGTAATCGTTATCTTTTATCATTACTTTATCTATTAACACCACGTGTAAGTGAAGTATCTAGCCATACTATGGGGAGTTTCCATGAGCGTGAAGGTAAATGGTGGTGGCATGTCACCGGTAAAGGTAATAAAACTCAGCGTATTCCAGTTAACGACCTTATGTTAGAGGCATTAAGTCGTTACAGAAAACATCATAATTTATCACCAAGACCTATAGTTGGCGACACCACACCTTTAATACTTAATATAACGGGTTCACGTGGCCTAACTGCCAATATGATCTATAGAATCGCAAAACAAATTACTTTAAGTGCTGCAGAGAAATTACAAGAAGATGATCCAATTAAGGCAAGTAAGCTCGTACAAGTTTCAACGCATTGGTTTCGGCATACAGGTATAACTCATCAACTCGATAGTGGAATAGATTTACGACACGTAAATAAAAATGCACGACATTCGAAAATGGAAACAACATCAATTTATTTACACACTGAAGATGATGATTGGCACGATGCAATGTCGAAACATGATTTAAAAACTGTTTCGGATGAAGAATAGTTTTCTATTTTATTGTCTGCCTGATTAAGTACATTGCTTGAATTTTAAGTACTTTGCTTGGAAATTTTAGTTACTTTGCTTGTACGAGCAGGGATTTATGGCCCGTTATCCAGCCAGCTAATACTTTTATTAATTCCGATAATTGTTATTATCGGAATATATGTATAAGCCACGCATTCCAAGCTGGAATGCCTCAAGATACTTCTTTTAGTCTTTTTCGTTGCACAGCAACGAAAATACGTAGACGTTCGCTGATTTCATTTCGAATACGTTTAAATATCTCGTATTGCGCTTCTAAATCTGTAGTCACTTCTGATGGATCATCATAGCCCCAATGGATACGTTCATTGTCACCAGGAAAAGTTGGGCAATTATCATTAACACGATCGCAAACCGTTATAACGTAGTCAAATAGCTTATCTTTGAATTGAGCCAGATGCTTGCTCTGTTGATTTGAAATATCAATCTGAATATCCTCCATGACCTTAATGGCCATAGGGTGTATTTCCGTTGGCTCAGTTCAAACTCAGCTGCACCATAGGTTCGAAGAAGCGCCTCAGCCATTTGAGAACGAGCCGAATTACCTGTGCATAAAAACAATACGCGAATGGGAAACTTCATTATAAAGACCTCTATTAAGTATGCTTAAGCGATATATATGCTTGACCATATATATGGTAAAGCGTATATTAAAGCATATGTTAAATGAAACTGATACTTTTTTTAAAATGCTCTCTGATAGTACCCGTCTGCGCTGCCTTATGCTGATGCAAGCTGAAGGTGAGCTGTGTGTCTGTGAACTCACCCATACACTGAATCTGTCTCAACCCAAAATTTCTCGTCATCTTGCGCATTTGCGTGAAGCCGGTGTACTGGTGGCACGTCGAAATGGCACCTGGATGTATTACCGCATTAATCCGAAAATGCAGAGCTGGGTATTACAAATTTTACAAACGACACTGGATGGTATCCGTAAAACTGAGCCGTTTATATCCGATCAGGCAATGTTAAAAACCATGACCAACCGACCCGGACTTAAATGCTGCTCGTGACGTGCCGACACAATGGTCTGAACCTAATGAATATGACACGAATAAAATAAAAGGTTATCAAATGAGTATACAATGTGAAGCCACTGCCAAAAAAAGCACGACATCAGAGATGCGCGTATTTGAACGCTATCTCAGCCTGTGGGTTTTTATTTGTATTGCTATTGGAGTATCCCTGGGACATCTTTTTCCCTCTTTATTTCACTTTATGGGTGAATTACAGATAGCACAGATTAATGTACCAGTTGCTGTGCTTGTCTGGTTAATGATTATTCCCATGTTAATCAAAGTTGATTTAAACGCACTGAAAGATGTGCATAAATTCTGGCGTGGTATATCAGTGACTCTATTTATAAACTGGGGGGTTAAACCTTTTTCGATGGCGTTTTTGGGTTGGATATTTATTGGTTACTTCTTTCGTAATTGGTTACCCGCAGATCAGATCGACAGCTATATTGCAGGCTTAATACTACTTTCCGCGGCACCCTGTACAGCAATGGTCTTTGTGTGGAGCAACCTGTCACGGGGAGAACCTCACTTTACTCTTTCGCAGGTTGCATTGAATGATATTATAATGGTGTTTGCATTTGCCCCCGTTGTTGCCTTACTACTGGGCATGTCTTCAATTCATGTACCCTGGAATACGTTATTACTCTCAGTGTTGCTTTATATCGTCGTACCTTTAATTATTGCTAACCTGTGGCGTCGTTGGTTGCTTTCGTCAGGCAATGACAATGGACAGAAAAGATTAGATCGAACACTGCAACTTATTCAGCCCTGGTCACTGATTGCCTTATTGGCAACATTGGTATTGCTCTTCGGTTTTCAGGGGGAGCAAATTATTAGGCAACCACTGATCATTCTGTTGCTGGCCGTACCCATTACCCTGCAAGTATTTTTTAATTCAGGCCTGGCCTATCTTTTGAACCGTATAGTTAAATCCCCCCATTGTGTTGCTGGGCCTTCTGCATTAATTGGTGCCAGTAATTTTTTTGAGCTAGCCGTTGCTACAGCTATTGCACTATTTGGTTTTGAATCCGGTGCAGCATTGGCCACCGTTGTCGGTGTGTTGGTTGAAGTGCCGGTAATGTTAATCGCTGTGCGTGTTGTGGGTTCAACCGCTGGCTGGTATGAATCAAAGCCAGGCATTGCCAGTTATGAAGAATGCTGCCCTTCTAAATTAGCCACATAACTCTAAAAATAGAGTCTACAAAAATACAGGCTGAATAAATTTAAGCAAATCAGCTATATCTAGTGTAATTATTTGATTATACAATGAATAGTGAGCTTGCTATTTATTAAAATAATGTTTTGTTTAGAATTACCCATTATTGCTACAATCTATCCTAATGACTGTTAAACACATATATCCAACACCCATCTTTGATAATTTAGACTATCTTGCCAATCCTTTTAAGCAAAAAATCATTAGCGTAAATACCGTATTATCAGTTGATTTGACACATCTAAAACTCGATATTGACTATGAATATGCTTGGAAATTTATCTATAGCTATAACGGCAGCGTCGCAACCTTTAATGTGTATCGACGAGAAATTGAACGTTTATTGCAATGGGCTTGGTTGGTCAATCAAACATCCATTCTCAGTTTAAAACGTGAAGATATCGAAGCCTATGTAAAATTTTGTATCAATCCGCCAAAAGAATGGATTGGAGTCAAAAGCGTATCTCGATTCAAGAATAAAAATGGTGAACGTGTAGTAAATTCCGATTGGCATCCTTTTGTCACTAAAATTAATAAAACAGATCAACGAAACGGTTTAAAACCCGATATCAAGAATTTTGTTTTATCTCAAGCCTCAATTCAGTCTATCTTTTCAGTATTATCATCATTTTATAATTATATGATTCAAGAACAAATTGCTGCTTTAAATCCAGTGATGCTTATTCGGCAAAAAAGTAAATTCTTAATCAAATCTCAACAACAAGCACCGGTTCGTCGCATTAGCAACCTGCAATGGGAATATGTAATAGAAACCGTTGAACAAATGGCTGATGACAATCCTGACACCCATCAACGTTCATTATTTATAATGAACTGTTTGCTTGGCATGTATTTACGCATATCCGAATTAGTCGCTGATGAACGTTCAACACCAATAATGGGTGACTTCAGAAAAGACATTGATAGTAACTGGTGGTTTCATGTTATTGGTAAAGGTAACAAAAGCCGAAAAATCACCGTTTGCAATGATATGATTAGTGCGCTTAAACGGTATCGACAATTTCTTGGGCTATCACCACTACCATCAGTTGGAGAAACAACACCGCTGATCAAAAAGAACCTTGGTAAAGGAGCAATAAGTAGTACTCGTCAAATTAGAGCCATTGTGCAAACCTGCTTCGACAATGCTTACGAACGAATGAAAGCAGATGGCTTAGAAGAAGATGCAGAAGATCTAAAACTGGCTACCGTACATTGGCTTCGTCATACGGGTATTTCAGAAGATGTAAAAAACCGTCCACGAGAACATGTACGTGATGATGCCGGTCACTCATCTATGCAAACAACCGATCGATATATTGATAGTGACTCCAGAGAAAGACACGCATCAGGACGTAAGAAAAAAATTAAGGAATAATTATTCATATAAAATTAAAAAATACAATTTTGTGTGCAGAACGGGCTTGGTCAGATAAATGGATACAACATTGTTAGTGTGTATTTTTTTGATATTTATCCCTATATCTATATTATTTAGAACCAGATACAAAACCCCATGAAAAAAGATAGATAAAAGCAAGAATGCATGAGGATGCATATTTTCCATCTTCTTGAATATCACTCCAGCCATTGTTATGCATGAACACTATAAGAAAAATATATTAAAATGATTCCCATGGATAGCCAATAATAATAGACACTTCCGCTCCCTCGTCACCTGTCGCAATATCTCCCCGGAATACCAACCCCGATGCTGTTACCATACGTATACCTACCCCGTATGAATTACGCCAGGTATTTCCCACAAGATATTTATTGTCTTCGATCGAACCACGCTCATAAAAAAAAGCAAGTTGAATTGTTGTGCGAATGTCTTTAGCTATCCATATATCAAAGGGTGTAAATTCATCTGTAATATTCCAACGAAATTCAGCGCCATAAAATTCTGCATGTGCGCCACTGAATCGTCCATCAGGGTAAGAACGTAATCGTCCCCAACCTCCAAGACTGCTAACGGATCCATATATATTATTAGCTATAGTATTATTTACTACTTGTGTACATTGTATCTGTTGTACGGAAGTCAGACTGGAATCACTGCAATTTACCCCCTGTTGCACTTCAATAGCTGTGAAATCTGTCTCCCCCATTCGAGTAACATGTGCATCAGCTCTGAAATAATTAAGTACCAGTGTTGAACGACGCCCGACTGGTAAAAAACCAGTAAGGTTGTGTTCAATTTGGTATTGTTCAGCATCTAGTTGACTTGCCTGTTTAGTCCACCAACGTGATAATTGATATCGTATACCCTGACGCGGATCCTGATAATCATCTGTCCAATCAAGTCGAAGTCCAGCTGTGAAGAGTGTTGAACTATCCTTTGTACCGCCACTGGTATTCAGGATAAGATTACCTTCTTTATCGCGTATATCGCTCAGATGCGATTGCCCCTTCAGTACAGCAGCATACACTTCAAACATGCGGTCAAACCAGGTGCCAGTTAACCGCATTGAGGTATAATCACTGTCCTTAAACCCCAAAATTATATAATCATCTTCTTTAGTCGACATCCCACGTCCGTTATAACTTCGAGTAGCCATTTTTGATAGATACTGAGCACTAACGTCTAAAATAAGATTTGAATAAATATGGTTGTCTAGCGAAACGAGTCCCCATCCTTCAATGTCTCCCGTAAGCACAAAGCCAATAACATCTGAGTGTGTGTCTGCAATATTATTATATGCTCCACCCAGTAGTATTCCGTCGCCTATTCCAGGTAAACTGTAAGGTATGGGAGAAATATAGTATCCTGATTCCGTTGGAAACTGATCGCGACGACGTTCAATAGCCATCGTATCTATACTAATCAACAGAAATATCAATATCAATATCAATATCAAACCAAGCAGTTTTAGTGATATTTTTTTTATCATATTTTTCATTATTAACCGTTTCAAATAATTACAATATACTTGCTTGGCTATACAAATACATGACAGGAGCAAAACAATTCTTGCTATTTTATTTAGAATAAAACCTGGTTATAACAGTTTTTTAACATTTTCAAGACATAGTGGAATGCATAAAAATCCGGGTTTGTATCTGCTATTTATAAACCCATGAAAATGAATTTTTTATAAATTCTTTACCATTACTAAAAATACACTCACCGTGCGCTATAACTATCTTATCCGGTTCCCAGTCTAACATTTTGCTAACAGCCATCCTGGCCCTGGATTTTCCAAATATAAAACTCAATCTCCAATCCAATGGAGTTTTACCCTTTGGTGAGATAATGCCACCTATTTTGGCAATTGTCTTCCGCCAGCCTGAAAAATAATCGCCTTTAAAATTTTCTATCAAATCAGTTAATAATAATGTTTTTGATTCAATATGAAAAAACACAACTTCTTCCATCAATGGGCTACCTCGAAATATAAGTTGGTCAATTTGATTTAACCAGTCAGATTCCGCTAAATCGGTCAGTTCTTTAGTAAACTGAATATCCTTTCGTTTTTCAATAAGTCCGGGAGCAGCAAAAATTTTGGCTCCAGGGTAAGCTGACATCCATTCCTTTACAAACAAATGGTGTAACTTATTAGGGGATATAAGATACTTTACTCGTCCGAATTCTAGAAGCTCGCCTTGAAGTGCAGGGGTAAGCTTCTCTGGAGAATGAATCCATAATTCATTATTATTAAGCCTTATAACGGTCATTCTTGTGCTATATGGAAAACCATAAAACTGCACCACAGTTCCATCATAAATCCATATGTTTTCACCTATTTGTTTGAGCAGCATATAAAACTCCGTTGTACTGATTAGTTGATTAATTAGTTCAGTATAGTGCTTACTTTAAAATTAAAAATACAGTTAAATACATAAAGATAGCAAATATTGTTACTAAACAAATCATATACTAAATCCTTAACTTGGAGGAAACATGAAAAAGTCAACTCGAGAATCCTATGCAAAACGTATTCAGCGTGTAATCACATATATTGCGCAGAATCTGGAAAGTCATCTGGAGTTAAATCGACTTGCTGAGATTGCGCATTTATCTCCTTATCATTTCCATCGAATATATGTTGCTCTTATGGGGGAAACTGTAAAGTCTACTGTTCGGCGATTACGTTTACATCGTGCAGCCGCTGATTTACTTTCCTCTGATGAATTACTACCTGTTATAGCAAAAAAAACCGGGTATAACAGCCCACAGGCGTTTAGTCGTGCATTCAAAGAATTTTATCATATTGCACCTAATATCTATCGTGAGCGAGGCGGTATTACAGACCCAATTCAATTTTCAAGTTCAGAACTGACGCAGACACAAAGAAACTATGATGTTGAAATCATGCACTCTGAAGCTCGTAAAGTAATTTGTTTTCGACATGTCGGAAGTTATATGAATATTGAAAATGGTTTCGGATATTTTGTAGCACGGTTAGTAAAACATAATCTTATAAAACGTAATGAACTGCCACAATTTTACACGATCTTTTATGATGATCCATATAATACAGCAGAACAAGATTTACAATCAGATTTATGCATGATTACACCGTCAAATTTCAATCCTGTTGAAGATAATGAATTACATATTAAACATACACCAACTGGCCGCTGTGCTGTTCTAAAGTATGTTGGCCCCTACTCTGAAGTTGGTTATGCATATGATTGGCTTTTCGGTGAATGGCTTTCTGTCAATGAAGAAGAACCAGATGATCAGCCCCACTTTATGGAATCAAAAAATGATCCACGATCTGTTCCCCCTTCTGAACTGGAAACCTGGATTTATTTACCTCTAAAACAAAAGTTAACATAAACTTAGTAATAAACCTGGAATATTTAAATGAATATTATAAAGCTTAGTGATGTACACAAATCCTATCATTTAGGAGAAACCATCGTTGTATTTTTTATGAATACAACTGGCACAGGTTTGGTAATAACACACAGGACAACAATTATTCAAAAGATGACTTTTACATAAATGAGGCACTATTTCAGGCTAAACTGACTCCAGAATTATTTAGCTCTTACGGCCGTGAAAATCTGCAATGGGGGCCTTCTTTCCTGCGCACACCTTCCAACCCTTTTTTTCTCGACAATGGCCGGGATAATCCAAAAAAAGAAGTGGAAGGTAAAGATTTTCTTAAAGCAATATACCTGCCTAATGACTGGCTTACAGTTGCGGTGATAAGTAACCTTGCACGAGACGGCTTACACACAGACACCCAGGTAGCGGAAGAAAAGTTTAAATCACGGCATGCGCTTAAAATAGATATGATTGGTAGCAATTATAATACGAGCATAATCCTGTCGAGGAAGGAAGGAGGTAATACTACATTTGGAGGCTATATACAGAAAACAGTATCTGATGCATTGATTATGTATTTCGATATGACACTTAATCGTGGAAACTCGATATTGTATCCCAAACTCGATCCAGAGGATCCATAAGGTGAAAGGATATAAATAATTCCCCACGGCACTAGGAAATGCTGAAGCCCATATCAGTCAGACATATTGGTCAGATATTTTTTGTATTCTCTTTTTTTATTTATTATTTGGGAGGGTTATGGCACGAGTGGCCGTTACTTTGTTCCAGGTTATCCAGTTCGGTTTCTTCACTGTAATGGATAAAGGCACGTTTTAAATGCCCTCCCCAGTTACTTGATAAATGTTGCCCCATTTGTTCAATACGATTTTCAATTTGTTTCGTAGTTGCTTCCAGCAAGTCATAGGTTATATCAATTTTATTACCTTTAATCTCTATATTCTTAATGCCCATCATGGTCATAAGTGTTTGGCTAATAACCTTTGCAATATCATCAGGAATTGTTTTATCAAGGTGTAAAGTACGCTGCTTAATAATATTTTTTATGTAATGCTTGGCGGCTGGCTTGCCTACTTGGCCTACATACAAGTTAGGATTAGCGATAAAACGTTCTTGGCACTGTTCGGAACAAAATGTAAATTTCATGTCTTGATAGTCATAAGAAAGACTAGCGTCATCCGTTTCCATAAGACAAACGGGACAATGTGTTTGATTTTCTTGTGAGATAGTCATATTTATTTTATACAACTTAAAAGTTATTTTGGCAAGGGAATAAGCCGTGAGACAAAAATGATAGCCATTAAATGCGATAAGTGCGCCAATTTCGGCACCGACTAATTTAATAGTGACATACAAATATTTGAAAATAAAAAGTAGTAAAAAATATGAGCTTACCAACTAGCAATGGCAAGCGTTAGAGCAATACTATTGTGTGTTGCATGGTCTGCGTTTTAACTAACCGAGGCCATCAGGTTTTGAGCCGGTGAAATAGCGATAATAAGGGACAAAATAAATAACCATATGTTGTCGAACAAGGTTTTCATCTTAATATCCAGATAGCCCCTCAATCGACATAATGTTTGCTTGCCTCATTACCTTTAGCATCAAACTTAATCAATGAATTACGCTTATGAGCGAGTTAATTTGGAAAAATTCAGTTAAAAATAGCAAAAAATACAATGATTTGCCACCATTTACCTAAATAAAGAATGCAAAAGACAGCCTAAACCGTTACACTGTGCGCCCCTTCAGGGTAGCCCTTCTAAAACTGCTAGCAGGATTATTAACGGGCAGTGACAATTAGGAAACACGGGCTAGACTTAACGGTAGCTTGTGGCCTTCCACACATTCCATCTATTTTCGGGACCATACATGACAACTGACACGGTAACCGCGTTTAATCAATTAGCGCTGCAAGAACCCCTATTGAAAGTATTAGATGAAGTGGGCTATGAATCCCCTTCGCCTATTCAAGCTGAAACCATTCCATTAATACTGGAAGGAAAAGACATTATCGGTCAGGCACAAACCGGTACTGGTAAAACAGCCGCTTTTGCGCTTCCACTATTGTCTAACCTTGATTTAAAACAAAAAGATCCACAAGTTTTAGTCCTTGCACCCACTCGAGAACTTGCTATTCAAGTCGCTGAGGCGTTTCAAAAATATGCTTCTAAGTTGAAAGGTTTTCATGTATTGCCTGTTTACGGTGGCGCAGATTACAGTGGTCAAATCCGCGCCTTAAAACGTGGTGTTCATGTTGTTGTAGGCACCCCTGGGCGAGTAATGGATCATATGCGAAAAGGTACTTTAAAACTGAATAACCTGAAAGCACTGGTGCTAGATGAAGCCGATGAAATGCTTCGCATGGGATTTATTGATGACGTTGAATGGGTATTGGAACAAACACCGCCCGATCGACAAATTGCTTTATTTTCGGCGACCATGCCTTCGCAAATTCGTCGTATTGCGACCAAATATTTGAATAACCCTGAGCAAGTTACCATTAAGGTTAAAACTGCCACGGCAGAAACTATTCACCAACGCTTCTGGCCAGTGAGTGGCGTGCATAAGTTGGATGCGTTAACCCGTATTCTTGAAGCTGAAGAATTTGATGCCATGATTATTTTTGTTCGAACTAAAACGGCCACGGTCGAACTCACCGAAAAATTAGAAGCGCGAGGCTACTCAACCGGTGCCATCAATGGTGACATTCAACAAAATCAACGTGAGCGCACTATTCAAAATTTAAAGAACGGCAAACTGGATATTCTTGTTGCAACCGATGTCGCAGCGCGTGGCTTAGACGTTCAACGCATTAGCCATGTTGTTAATTATGATATTCCTTATGATACCGAAGCATATATTCATCGAATTGGTCGAACCGGCCGAGCGGGTCGCAAAGGGGATGCTATTTTATTTGTTGCTCCACGCGAAAAAGGCATGTTAAAAGCCATTGAACGCGCGACTAAAAAAACAATCGAAATAATGGAGCTTCCTTCGACTGAACTCATTAATGACAATCGTGTTGCGCGTTTTAAACAACGTATTACCGATACCCTAGCAAGTGAAGGTCTTGAATTTTATTCAAACTTAATTGAGCAGTATCAACAAGAACATAATATCCCTGCTGAAGAAATTGCAACAGCACTTGCTAAACTTGTACAAGGTGATACGCCCTTCTTATTACAAAATAAACCGGTTCGAAAATCTAAAGAAAATTGGAACCGAGATGATCGCCCGTCAAGAAATAAAAGAGACGGTGGTAAACGTCGAGAGCGTTCCCCCCGAAATGAATCATCAAAACCTGATGCCGGTATGCAACGCTTTCGAATAGAAGTCGGCCATAATCATAAAATAAAACCGGGGAATATTGTTGGCGCCATTGCCAATGAAGCCGGTATTGATAGTCAGTATATTGGTCGTATTAATATTAGTGACGATTACAGTTTAGTTGATCTACCAAACGATATCCCTAAAGATATTTTTAATGATCTAAAAAAGGTTCGGGTAGCAGGCCAGCAATTAAAAATATCGCCATTAGGTGGTGATGAAGATTCGTGCAGTAAAAAATCTTCTTATGATAGAAAACCACAAAATAAAAAGCCTCGGTATAAATCTAAAGACCGACAACAAAAAGATAAAACGCATAAAGATTCTGATGCTAGCCCTAAAAGTAAGGCGCGCAGCAAAAACAGTGCTAATAAGAAAAAATTTGGTGATGACAAACCACGTAAAAAACTAACATTATAATTAGCTATAAACCCTAGCTTCCCAGTAGGGTTTATCTTTTTTGGTTACAATTTTAATGCAAATTATAAAAATAAATTATAAGTCATTGACCTGAAAATAATTAATTAATTATTCTTATAACCAACTTTATTGGTGCATTTAAAAAGTCTGACATTTTTATTACAATTAATAAAATAAATACTGACTCAGATCAATGATCCGTTACTCAATTTTCGCCACACTATAAAAAAGTAGTGAGGGGATGAGGTAATGGATGAGGTAATGAAATTATTTGAGAAACATATCGTAAAAATAGAAAATAAATGGTTTATAGAAACTCGTACAGGTTACGATGGACCTTTCAAAACTAAAAATAAAGCTAAAGAATACCTGCACTTATTAAAAGATTGTGATGCTGCTCGTTCTGAATTTGCAGGCCTTGAATTTAGTCCTTTTTAATCTACAAAAGAACCATGCTGACGTATGGGCTCATTATGAGGCATTCCCATGCAGATCATAAATTCACTATATTGAGCTGTATTAAATTCAAGCGATACATCGTCTTCAATAAATGCCGCTTGATCAGCCTTAATACTTAAAGAATCTAGGTTAATGTTTCCGTGCATAACATACACAATACCACGCATACTGGGTTGAAAATTAATATCATAATGTCCATCTTTATTTAAAGTAACATGCTGATAAATAACCTCGGTTCTTAATTTTAATGGAGAGCTGTCACCCACTATTATTTTTACTTTGCCATTGTTGATGTTTTCAGTTAAAAATTCATCTGCATTCACCTGTTGATACTCGGCATCTACCTGTTTAAAGCATTTTGGCAAGTTAATCCATAACTGAATACCATTACTCACGCCTGTTTGTGCAGGCATTTCCGAATGTATTAAACCACTTCCCGCTGTAAAACGTTGTGCGCCACCGGCAGTAACGAATGATTCATTACCGAGATTATCTTTATGATTCATTCCTCCTTCAAACATATAGGTTATCGCTTCAAAACCACGATGAGGGTGGTCTGGAAAACCTCGACCAGAGGCAAGCGTAAAATGATCCCATAAGACAAATGGATCAAAATTCATCACTTCGCGCAAAGGGAATAAGCGTTTCACATCAACCCCATCACCTTCAGGTACAATGGCAACATCTCTGATATTAATTGTCATGATTTACTCCTGAACTTTTTATTTCGATCATGCGGCATGTTAAAATCCAAATACGGCCCCTGTGGAATAATTTGTGTTGGATTCACACTGGTATGACTGACATAATAATGTCGTTTAATATAATCAATATCAACCGTCTCGGCAATTCCCTGCATCTGATATAATTCACGCATAAAGTTAGACAAATTTGGATAATCCACAATGCGTTTTAAATTGCATTTAAAGTGCCCAACATACACGGCATCAAAACGAATTAAGGTTGTAAACAAACGCCAGTCGGCTTCTGTTAATTTATCTCCTGTTAAGTAACGCTGCGTTGATAATATGGCTTCAACATTTTCCAACTCGGCAAATAAACGATCGAATGCTTTATTATACGCAAGCTGCGTTGAAGCAAAACCACAACGGTAAACACCATTGTTGATGTTGTTATAAATCGGTTTATTAATAGCATCAATATCAGATTGCAGGTTTTCTGGATAAAAATTATCTTGTACGTTGGTTAATTCATTAAATGCACTATTGAACATACGAATAATTTCAGATGATTCGTTGTTAACAACCGTATTTCGTTTTTTATCCCATAATATGGGTACTGTAATTTGTCCAGTAAAGTTCTTATCCGCTTTTTGATACAGTTGATACAGGTAATTAAAACCAAAGATATGATCTTTATATTGTCCTTCGCTTGCAAAAGACCAACCGTTATCTAGCATCTCTGCCTCAACATAAGAAATACCAACAATGGATTCCAGTTTTTTTAAATGGCGAAAGATAATTGTACGATGTGCCCAAGGACAAGCCGGCGATACATATAAATGATAGCGCCCTACTTCTGCCTTAAAACCATCCTCACCACTTGAACCAGCTTTACCATCGACAGTAACCCAATTTCTAAATGAGGATTCCATACGTTTAAATTCACCTTGTTCAAGTTCTTTATCCAACCAACTGTCCACAAGTTCACCTTTGATTAACATGCCCATAATGTGATTCCTTTATCTATTGTTACCACGGCTTGCAATCAAGCCGTGTTGTGAGTGAATTTATTTTGATATTTTAGCGTCTAAACTCAACTGGCCTGCACCATGTATTACAAGCAACATAAATCCACCCGTAATGGACAAATTTTTCATAAACATAATGGATTGTATTTGATCGCTCAGATTAAAATGAAAAATAAAGGCGGCAACCAGTGAAAATAGAGCCAACGCCGCCGCCGCCCACTTTGTTTTTAAACCAGCGATAACCATTAGGCCACCGCCAATTTCCAGAATAATCACTAAAGGCAACAGTGTACCTGGTACCCCCATACTAGTCATATAGGCTACCGTACCGGCATAAGCTCCTATTTTTCCAAATCCAGCAACAACAAACATCAATCCCAAAAGGATACGAGCTACGACTTCTATTAGTTTGTTCATTTTATTCTCCTGTTTTAAGTTGATAGAAACATTATATGGAAAATATTTAGATTAAAAAGCACATAATTATACCTTTACATATCTAATAATTAGATATATCTTGGTATTATGAATCCACCTAAAGTTAGTCTGGATCAATGGCGAGCCCTGATTGCCGTCATTGATTATGCCGGTTATGCGCAGGCAGCCGAGCAACTACATCGCAGCCAGTCATCCGTGAGCTACGCCGTTAACCGTTTGCAAACACAACTTGGCCTTAAGTTCTTGCATATTGAAGGACGCAAAGCCGTATTAAGCGCAGCCGGTAAAGTATTACTACAACGCGTACGCCAATTAGTGGCCGATGCCAGTGCGATTGAACAACAGGCACACTATCTTGAGCAAGGTTGGGAAGCCGAGATCCGGCTTGCAGTTGAAGCATCCTTTCCAACCCGGTATTTAATGCAGGTGTTAAAATCATTTGAATCGCTGACAAAAGAAACGCGGGTTCGCCTACATGAAGTCATCTTATCAGGTGCAGAAGATATTTTACGAAAAGGCGATGCCGATTTAATAATCAGCCCTTATATCCCTGATGGTTTTTTAGGTGAGGAGTTATTAAAAGTAAAGTTTATCGCGACCGCACATCCAGACCATCCCCTGCATAAGATTAAGCACAAATTAACAACCCATGATCTTAATCGGGAAACACATGTTATTGTGAGTGATTCAGGAACAAAAGGCATTGATTCTGGCTGGATTGGCAATATTCATCGTTGGACTGTCACCAATATGGAGTCTGCACGAAAAATTATAGGTAATGGACTGGGTTTTGGCTGGTTGCCTGAACATGAAATTAAACAGGCCGTTAACAACGGGGACTTAAAGTACCTGCCATTAAAAGAAGGACAGATTATCAAAAGTAATCTTTATCTTGTTTATGCCCATCCCGAACAGGTTGGCCCCGCAACTCAGCAACTTGCTGAGTTATTAAAACAGATCTGTCGTAAGCAGAAATAGTAACAAAGCTATTTTAATAATGATTTTACTTTATTAAGCAGAATATCAGACGACCAATCTCGGCCTCCAATGGCACGGTAAATAATATAACCGTTTTTATCGAGTACAAACGTGGTGGGTAACCCTAAAACAGGCCACTCATTGATTATATCACCACTAGTGTCCAGTAATACCTGAAAATCAATGGGATAGTCGGCCATAAAGTTAAAAATAGTATCTGCATCTTCACCTACATTGATAGCAATCATAGCAATACCGGATGTTTTAATTTTCTGCCAACCTTTATTCATTGATGGTAGCTCACGTCGGCAAGGTGGACACCAAGTTGCCCAAAAATTAATAATAACAGGTTTACCCTGATAATCTTTTAATGAATGTTGGGTGCCATCCATATCTTTCAAAGTGAAATTTTTTGCCCGTATTTTCTTAGGTAATAAGGTTAACCCTTGTTCGGCATAAACATATTGTGTTGAAAACAATACGACGATGAACAGTAAAATATATTTATATAATGGCTTCATTGTAATTTCTCAGCGATCCTTTGGACAAGTTATTGAATGTATCCATGCGCTTTTAATTTTATTATTGTCCTTCCAAACAACTTTTAAATCAAAAACTGATTTTGGTGGCAAACCAAAACTTATCATTCCCCAACCGTAATCACCCTCACTAGCAAAGATCTGTTGTGTTGGAAATGTTGCCCATGTAAAAGCAATTTTTGCAGCAGCATTAACATCGGAGGTAGACCATTCTTTTCCCCATGTTTCTTTTAGCTTAATATTTTGCAGTTTGTTATTCACGCGTAGTTCCCAATCTTTAAGTGAATAGGAAATGGAGTTAACATGTTTTGAATTGGAAATATTTTTACCGATAGCCTGAAAGATACAACTTAACGCAATATCATTCGCAACTTTGCGAGAAAAACCACGCGCTTGGAAAAATGCACGCGTTTGATCAGGTAAACGTTGAATTAATTCCAACTTAAAGTTACCTTCGGTCAAAGCCCATGAGATTAACTGCGTTGATGGGTTTTTATTCATACTAACAGCAGCAAAAGTATTTACCGCCAAAACCAATAGTACAATTATTAAATAATTCTGTTTTTGTAGTAACCGCATTATTCTTTAAATTATCATTATATATATCTTATATATCGTTAAGCATTACAACCGTCAAGTCAATATAAAAAGTCGCCTGAAACTTGCCGTTTAAATTAACAGATAATTAAATCTTTAAAATCAAATATATAGCCCACATTTAATATAAATTCATTTCTATTGAAAACATTATAATCCTTGCTATCTATTTTTGATTAGGCTATTGTCCGCTTTATGAGCCGCTACTTCACTATGCTATTACTTCTTGTTGTTTTAACAACGCAGTCTGCGTGGGCGATGCATAGTGAAATTACTGTTCAACATTTAGATGATACTCATATTGTATTAATGTCTAACTCTGATTCAACAACGGTTAGTTTTGAGTCTTGTGACCATCTCTGCCATGCTGCGGCCCATTTACTCGGTTTACTTTCTACCTGTTCGGCTGAATTTAGTACGATGGTACATACACAAAAAATATCAGCCTACGGATTAAATACACTTTTCAAATACCAACCATCCATTCCACCTCCCATTAGCTAAACCTTTTTTTATTCTATTTTATATTTCTGTGTGCGCTTGCATGACGGGTGCGCCTATATTTACAGTAATACTTTAAGGTTTATAGTATGTACAAATTTAATCGTCAGCATATTTTTAATATGTTGTTAGTTCCATGTGTTTTATTTACAGAAGTAGCGTTGGCTGAACCATTATCAAATAGCCAGACACAAGTCGAAAGCAGCAATGTCAGTACCTATACGCCTGCACCTGATGCTTTAACTAACTTTATTTCACTTAACATCAAAAAACATCCTCGCTTTATAGCGGCAAAAGAAAAACTTGATGCCGCGATACAAGTATACAAAGCGGCAGATCAAGCTGTTTATAATCCGGAAATTGAACTTGATACCGAAAAAACCAGCATCCGGACATCAACCATTGGTATTAACCAGACAATAGACTGGAGCGATCAACGCGGAGCTAAAACATTAGCTGCAAAACAGAATTTAATCGCAGCAAAGTTCAGTTTTCAACGAGAGCGTCAACTGCTAGTAAGGGATTTATTAACCGTCCTCAGTAATTATCAATTTAAAAAGGATCTGGCTAAACTATCTCAACACCGAATTAGTTTAATGAAAGACTTTCGTGATATTGCAAAACAAAAATACCGCGCAGGTGACTTGAATCAGGTTGGATTGTATTTAGCTCAACTCGCCTACTCCGAAGCCGTCCTAAATAATGCACAGATATTGGTCGACAAGGTTTCTGCTGAACAAGACTTTTATGCTTTATACGGTTCTGGCAACTTAGCTCCCCCCTCAATGAACTATGTTTTCCCCACAATTAATTTACCCCAAGACATGACAAACTTTGCACTCACACTGCCTCAAATGAAAATAGTCCGTGCAAGAGTAAAAGCAAGCAAAGCGAATATA
>VAPK010062915.1_pt1 | contig 49081 bp, 40 predicted proteins | sample 3395031 | NCBI WGS metagenome assembly VAPK01 (sample SAMN08290443, study PRJNA428436) | hydrothermal vent metagenome | isolation source: Deep-sea hydrothermal vent chimney 1 | place: Pacific Ocean: Juan De Fuca Ridge
ATATAAATACAGTAGAGGCAACTGTTGGCAAATGATTTCAAAAGTGGTTACGGAGGTCACACGTGACAGGTTACAAGAAGTAGTCCCCGGAGATAGTTTGTTGTGAATTGATTTCAAAATTGTATTTTTATGTGACTATTCACAGGAAAGTTAGTGCTTGTAGTTAACGACCGGGGGTTGTGAATTGATTTCAAAATTGTATTTTTATGTGACTATTCACAGGAGATGCAGGAGTTTCAACTCGTAAACTATTGTTGTGAATTGATTTCAAAATTGTATTTTTATGTGACTATTCACAGGACTGTAAAGCTCATTCCACCCCAGAAACCTGTTGTGAATTGATTTCAAAATTGTATTTTTATGTGACTATTCACAGGGTCAATCCCAAAAATTGAGTAAAATCAATACTTCGGGATTGATTTTTTAAAATGTAAAAATCAATGATATTATACAAGTATTGTAAATAAATACTTATTTTTTTAGTTCTAAAATTTAAAACAGCTGTAATTGTTGTACAGGTTGTGGTACATCAGTTTCTTTTATACCATGAAACAATTCCATTAAGCCAAACTGCTTGTCGGTAATTTTTAAAATACCAATTTTACCATGTTTAGGTAAACTGGCTTTTACTCTTTTAGTATGCACTTCGGCATTTTCTCTACTGGGGCAATTACGTAAATAAATGGAGAATTGAAACATAGTAAAACCATCTTTGATTAGTTCTTTTCTAAATAAAGAGGCTGCTTTTCTATCTCTTTTTGTCTCGGTTGGTAAATCAAAAAATACTAATACCCACATAATTCTATATGCATTAAAACGATTAGAATCTTGTAACATAGTTTGCACATATTTTGAAGACGTATCAATCTAGGACAGGGTATTTTATTTGCCGTAATTCTCCAGTATAACATTTAAATAAACTTGAGGTTGTTGTACTTACAGCAACCAATAAAGGTCTTTGAATATTGTCAATCATTACATCATGTATTGCTATACTTAAAATAGTCGATTTCACATCTTTTGTTAATTCGTTGGTTATACCATGTAATGTTATATAATTGTATACAATTTTATCAACAAAAGGTCGGTAAGGCTCCATAATATCATCTACCAAGCAATAAGGGTTGTATTTATTTTTGTGAAATATGCCTAATACTGGTAATAAGCCACTACTTACCAATGCTCTAGCAACGATACTACGCAAAACAGAATAACCGAAATTAAGTAAATTATTGGGTGCGTTTCCAAATCGCTCTCTAGTAAAATTATCAAATAAATTTTTCCAGTAAAATTGTGCTGCCTTACCTTCCATATTGGTTACATCGCCACTTTTTATATTTTGAATATAATTTTCCATATGTTCATGGGGCTTAGCAAAAGTTTTTAATAGAGCTTGTTGATTTTTTATTTTTTGCTCAACAGTTTGCTTCCATAATTGTTTTTTTAGTGGTTCAGATGCTTCTATTTGATGCTTTACTTTTTCAGATTGCTCTGTATGACCATAGAGTGGTAGCATAATACCTAAGGGTAAATGATGTGCATCGCAATTTATAATTGCAACATTATTACCTTGCAAGTATGTAATTAATTGATTACTAATAGTAATTTGAAAATGATCTAACATCAATAAAGCAATATCTTCAATGGGTACAGTGCCTTTAACTTCTTTAGTTTTAGGCTCTTGTACTATCAATTGATTTTGACTTATTTTTAGGTAGCTAGGGTTACCAATATAGATGGTTCTTTTAATCATAGTATTATTATCAATAAAAAGACCTAACCATTAAACTGTTAGTTCTATTGTTTTATTACCTTTAAGCATTGAATAATATTGCCCAATCTATCCACTTTTAATTTCCAACACCTTTCTTTAATCGAGTTTTTATTAAAATCAAACTCTAACTTATTTAATGATGTAAACTCAAATTTATTTTTAATAGATTTTGCCACTTCATTTGGTACACCGTATAATCTATTACCAGTTGAACTTACCATTTTATAAACTCTTTGTACCTGCTCTTTACTCAATTTATCAAAATTAACTAAGCTTGGGTTATCTATTTCGTAATCGGTAGGTACATAGGCCAAATCGTTAGGTGATAGTGAGAATAAGAAGTTTCCTTTTTCTACATTTATAGGTATTTCTGTTCGTTCTGTTTTAGGCAAATGTGCCACCTGTTTTTGATGTTCTATTACTAGGTTTAAAGGAATTGTTTCGTAAACTCTTTTTTGTTTTTCTTCATCCCAATAAATAGCAAAAAAGAGATTGGTGCCTTTTGCTGCTTCAACATACTTTGTGCTTTTAGCACTCTCTTTGTTTTCAGATATAGAAAACTTACTACCAGCTTCGTATATTCTTACTTTTTTAATTGGCTGATGATTTTTACCATTGTTCAATTCTTTAATATTTTTATTTAACTCCTCAACACCTTCAGCATTAAAAGCCAAATCAAAACGCTCAACACGTTTTCCTTTATCATCTGTTTCTAAATAGTTTTTAATATGATTTTCTAAGATTTTTTGAATACCTGTATCAGTAATGCTTTCCAATTGTTTTCGAGTAAACTTATTAGTTAACTCGGTTCTAGTTGCTGTTGCTCTAATCATTTCATACAACTCCACTTTTTTAATTTCTTCATCGTCTATCACAATTGGGTTTTTCTTAAAATGGCTTTTTACTTTTTGTGCATTGTTATCAAACAATTCAAAAGCAGATTTTATTTTATGTTTAATTGTTTTATCAACTAACAATTCCCAATTATCGATACCCACATTTAAAGCAACTGTACTTTTACGTTTCCTTTTTAGATTTACCAAACCAGAAACAGTTTCTTTATGCATTGGCTTTCTAATTGCCCAATTATTTCCTTTAGTTTGAGGAACTAAAACTTTTTTAGAACCATCTTTGTCCCATTGCCAAGTTTTATTATTTGTCTTATTAATAACTCGATTGTTTTTCTTAAAACTAATAATAGTTTTTTCTAGTTTTTCTTTAGCCTCAATGGTAAATCCTTTCCAGGGTTTATGATAAGCTTTAGCAACATTTCTTTTTTTGCCTTTTATTTCAATTTCTTCTGTTTCTCTAAGTTTATTTACTAACTTATAATTATTTCGGTTAGTATTTAATGATGTAATGTAATTGGTGTGGTCTTTTGTACAACAAGCAATAACGAGTGCATCTAAAGCATGATGTCTATGGTCAATTCGTTTTTTATTAAACCCTTTAACAATTTCATCAGGAACTTGGGTTCTAAAAGCATTTATTTTTTTATCCCAATAACCAAAATCATTAGAATTGGTTAATTCATTTAATCGTTTAAAACGTGGTGCAACTAATTCATTCCATTTATCATTTAAGCCCCAATCTCTTTTTAATTTAGATGTAATAGCACCTGTAACAGGTACTACATTTTTAGAGGTTGCTTCTTGCTCGCCTTTTTCTCTAACAATATTGCTTAATAATCCTTTTATCAACTTACTAATATAACGGCTATCATTTAATTGTCTTTCAATAAAACCTTCAGGAATTTCTTCACTCAATAGTTTTTTGAGCTTGGTTTTATTCTTTTTAAAATACTTATTGCAATGGCTTTCGTACTGATCTAAAGTATAAATCTTATATCCTGCTTCAATTTGTCCTCCATGATTTTTAACAAATTCAACACCTGTTTGATTATCTTTTAACTGATTTACTTCACTTTCACAAATCACTTTATTACTTAAAGAATTATCAAAATAACGAGATTGAGGTATGATATGCTCAATTTGATATGATTTTGAAAATAATTTACTTAACGGAATAGGTTTACCTGTATATGGCGAAAAATAACCTTGTTCTAGCCATAATTTGTAGCGTTGTATGTCTTTTGGAGAGGGAGAACTATTTTTTCTAATTTTTTCAATATCATCTTCTGACATTTGTAAAAAATCTGCATTAGGGTTTTGATAAACACCTTCCTCATATATTTTTAGTATTTCTTGATGATTTGGAGAATATGGTCTAGCCTCTATACCATCATTCATTAGTTCTTGTAAGATTGCTTTTATTCTTGCATTGGTGTTTTCGTTTTCTGTATTCTTTTTAGAAATTCTTTCTCTTATATTAGCAGGGTTTTTCATTTCACGTCCTAATTCAATATGAATTTCATGAAAGAAATTTTCTTTTCCGTTGCCATAGTATTTCCAAATATCTCGAACAGTACGTAATGTCTCTGTAACCACTTGTTCTACAATAGGGTTTCGCAAACTATGCTGTTTAAATTCATGTAAATATTTATCAATATCAATAGGTATTTTCCAATTTTGGATATCTCCACTTTCTGAGTGTCTATCGTAAACAATGTAAGAAGCTAAATGGAGCGGTAAGCCGTTAAAATCTTCAATAGAATTTAAAGTATGATTGTGTTTTACAAGTAGTTCTCGTACTCTTAATTGAATATTCTCATCAACTTCTCCTGTTAATAAATGGTCTATTTTAGTTTTTACTTTTTCAGGAATCTTTTTTTCTTTCCAAGATTTACCAAAACGCATTAATGGTACTAACTTTTTTAATGCTTTTTCTGAAAATGCACCGTAATTATTATCAAAAGGAGGGTATTTCTCAAAAGCAGCAACAAAACTGTCTTTATCTAATTTGTGTTTTAAGGCAAAAGTTCCTAAAGCTGTTTTAAATTCGTTTTTATCTTTTACAGAATAGATGATATGCCATAAATGAAGATGAAATTCAGCAGATTCATCATATGACTTGAAGTCATCTGATGAATAAGTATCAACTTTTTTTAATCTTGATTCAAAACTTGCAATAGTTTCGTAGCAAAGATATTTTTTATCTTCAACATAGTTCCATCGATGCGTAAAAACATTTTTCTTTTGCTTAGGTATTAGCCCTTTTTTTGAAAAATATTCTAATACATGTTTTTGCTCGACCTCTTTTTTAGACTTTAAGAATACCAATAAATTCTCTCTACATTTCATATCAGGTAACAATTCATCAGTTACCTCTTTATCGATTAAATTACCTTTTTCATCTTCTTTTTTATAAATTTTTAAAAACTTAAACCATTGTAGTAATCTAAACTCTTGAAATAAAGGATGTGATTTTGAAATTCCTTTTAAACCAATTGTTTTTTTCTCTTTGGTTTCTTGATCAATAAATGACCTTGTTTCAAACTGGCAATTGGCTATTGTTGATTTTTTACTTTTTAATGGTCTTTGATAAAAAATAATATCTTGAATAAATAAATATTCAAAATCTTTTTCTTTAATATTATTTTGATGCGCTTCATTTCTTGGATATAACTCATTTACACACGCTTGATACAAGTCTCTGTTTTGCAACTCATCATGTAATTGTATTTGTGTTTTAAGAATTTGTTCTAATTCTTTTCTGTAATACTTTCTTTCAATGGTTTTAATGAGTTTTCCTCTAATTTTTTGTGTTGGATTTTGTAAAAGAGTCTTGAAAATAAAACTACCTACGGATTTGTTTTTATAATCTTTGTTAATATAGCTTTCTAATTCTTGTTCAGTTTTCTTTTTTATTAAACTCCAATCATCTTCTTTTGGCGCTCTAAAACTTCTTTTTACATTACCTTCTTTGTCTAATTTTGTTGTACCGTCTTTTTCTAATTGAGTAGTTACAATAAAATCTTTGCTTTTTCCAACCCAACTATTTAAAGATTCTTTACTCTGTCTTCGATAAATCCAATCATTTTCTAATACTACGTTATACCAAGTCCCTTTTGCGTTTTTATCACCAGTTTCTTCAACTCTTTTAACAACTAAAGAGTAAAACTTCTCAAGTATAGATTTATCGTCTTTAAGTTCCTCTCCACGTAATTGATAATATCCTCTTTTTTGATTAAAATTAAGTATTACCCAAGCCAATTCTTCTTTGCTAATTTTTTGAGTAAGTGCTTTTTTACGTAAATAATAAAGTGCCCAATCGTAAGGTATTTTAATACTTTGTTCTTTAGCTTCAAACTCTTTTACCATTTCTTTAAAAGAATCCATAAAAATAAACTCATATTTTCCATCAGTATTTTTACGATAATTTAATTTCGGCTCTTTTCCTTTTTTAAATTGACCAAAATGTTTTTTGAAATCTATTTCATTAGCGTAATGTTCTGGTAAAAAGTCTAATGTATTCAATACTCTATGTAATCGTTCTCTCCTTAGATTATCTCTTTGATACAATCTTCTAACACCTCTGTAACCAGTTCTTTCCGCTGTTTGAGAAATAGATACACCTCCATCAAACTTTCCAAGCACATCTTGTGACATCGGAATAATTCTACTTCCTATTCCTTTTATTTCTCCTTCTTTATTATCGAAATCATTTTCAATTAATGACCAACCAATAGAGTTTGTACCTAAATCTAAACCTAGTATTCTTTTCATATTAAGGTGTTAATAATTATAAAAGATAAATTTAAACAATTAATATTTTTAAAACTGATAAAGATTAGTTTTAAATTGAATAATTGTTATTATATTTGATGTACAATTTTGAAATCAATTCACAATAAGGATTATTCCGTTGTGAAAACATTTAAAGCGGGACTAACCTCTCGCTTTTTTTAATCAAAATATTTAACAGTGAAGTACTCCTATTAAACTGTTAAAAAGCTTTAATAATTCATTAAGCTTATCTATATTTGACCAAGCGTGAAAATGTAGCGTTTTCACAAAACAAACAACAGATTAAGCTCAAAGGAAAGTTGCAAAACTTAAATTTGAGCTTTTTTTAGTAAAACTCTTTCGGTAATTATTGGTATTGAAAAGCCAAAAATCTACAAGAATTTCATCTTCGGTTTATGGTATAAAAATCTATATTTTTTTAATTTTTTCTCTTGTAACTTGTAGAATATCAAGGTGATACAATTGCTCTAAAATCGTCTCGACGTTTTGTTTCATTCGTCCCGACGTTTTTGTAAAAACGTCGGGACGTTTTGATCGTTTTGTCGGGACGTTCTTTTTGCCTTGTAATGATACCCTAAAACAAAGTATAATTTTGAGGAAATATTTTTAAATTTTGGTTGTAAAAAGGACTTTCTAAAAAAGGAAAACGCTGCAACAAAAAGTTACAGCGTTTTCACAAAACAAACATCAGATCAAGCTTAAATTATGCGGCCTGAACTTTTCTAAAATCAAGGTTTCTAAGCATTTTGCGTAAACCTTTGGCAGGGCGGAAGAGGATCCTTGCCTTTTTTACCATTCCCGAATGTGTATTTTCTAAGGTATCACTACCTTCAGAAGAAACACTTAAACGGAAAGTTCCTAATTCACCAAGTCTTACAATTCTTCCGTCGTTCAACTCCTCGATGATATTTTTTTCGAGTGCTGATAAAACATTGTAACAATCACCCGGTGTTAGGGTGCTTTGGTAGGCAATTTTCTCTGCCAACCTGTTTAAATTGATACTACCTTCAGAAATGGCTGCGGCGTAGTATTTTTCCGGAGCGGTCAAATCATTTGGATTCTTCCGCTTTAAAAACTTTAACTTAATCATAGCTAAAATGTTTAAATGAATAATAATTTCCATATTACTACAATATGTACTGTAAAATTAAAATAAAAGAATTGCATATAGATAAAAACTATAGTAAATTATTAACAAATAGATGTTAGTAATTTATTAAATTTTTAAAATGCTGAAAATAAACATATTACTATTATTGAGATTATTTTTTTATAATATTCTTTATTGGGAAACGTTTTAATAAGTTATGGCTTTTACTATTCTTAGTTAAAATGAAGAGTAAATGGATACATTGTTTCAAAATGTGCCATTTTAAGAGCCGATTTCTAATATCAATTATTTTGGCAGATAATTAAAAAACTCTTAAATCATCCATACATGTAGTATACAATCAAGAGTAAGTTTTTAAGGTTTTGTTTAAATGAAATCAGGGCTTCACTTTAAGTGAAACCCTGATTTGTTCTACATTATAAGGTGTCTAAAAAATTATATCTTATGCAACCATTTCGAAACGGAAACTTCACTGGTAATAATGGATTGCAGATCTGCTATTTGAACCCTTTCCTGTTTCATTGAATCTCTATGACGAATGGTTACCGTATTGTCTTTTGCTGTGTCATGATCTACAGTGATACAAATGGGCGTACCATTAGCATCTTGTCTGCGGTATCTTCTGCCAATCGCATCTTTTTCATCATAGGCAACATTGAAATCAAATTGAAGGGTATCCATTATTTTTCTTGCTATCTCTGGTAAGCCATCTTTTTTAACCAATGGTAAAATAGCAGCTTTGGTTGGTGCTAAAACAGCTGGCAATTTTAAAACAATTCTTTCTGAACCATTTTCTAAAACCTCATTTTGCAAGGCAGTGGAGAATACGGCTAAAAACATTCTGTCTAAACCAATAGAAGTTTCAATTACATAAGGCACATAACTTTTATTTACCTCATGGTCAAAGAATTGTAATTTTTTACCGGAGTGTTCTTCATGTGCTTTCAGGTCAAAATCTGTTCGTGAGTGAATTCCTTCCAGTTCTTTAAATCCGAAAGGGAAATTGAACTCAATATCAGCAGCAGCATTAGCATAGTGTGCTAGCTTATCGTGATCATGGAAACGATAATTTTCTTCCCCTAAACCAAGCGATAAATGCCATTTCAAACGTTTTTCTTTCCAATGTTCATACCACTTTAATTCATCACCAGGGCGAACAAAGAATTGCATTTCCATTTGTTCAAATTCACGCATTCTAAAAATAAATTGTCTTGCAACTATCTCATTTCTAAATGCTTTACCTGTTTGAGCAATTCCGAAAGGAATTTTCATTCTACCGGTCTTTTGCACGTTAGCAAAGTTTACAAAAATTCCCTGAGCTGTTTCCGGACGTAAATAAAGATCCATGGCAGTATCGGCAGATGCACCCAGCTTGGTACCAAACATCAGGTTAAATTGTTTTACATCTGTCCAGTTTTTGGAACCTGAAACCGGACAGGCAATTTCCAATTCTTCGATCAGATTCTTTACATCTGTAAGATCTTCTTTTTCTAAAGAATTTGCCATGCGTTTCAAAATTTCCTCCTTTTTTGACAGGTATTTTACAACCCTTGGGTTGGTGGTAATAAATTCTTGTTCGTTAAAAGCATCACCAAATCGTTTGGCAGCTTTTTTTATTTCCTTTTGTGCTTTCAGGTTTAATTTTTCAGCGTAATCTTCAATTAAAACATCCGCTCTGTATCTTTTTTTGGAGTCTTTATTGTCAATTAAAGGATCATTAAAAGCATCAACATGTCCGGAGGCTTTCCAGGTGGTTGGATGCATAAATATAGCGGCATCAAGCCCAACAATATTCTCATGCATTTGCACCATGGCTTTCCACCAGTAATCTCGTATGTTTTTTTTGAGTTCAACGCCGTTCTGGGCATAATCGTACACAGCACTTAATCCGTCATAAATTTCACTTGATTGAAAAATATAACCATATTCTTTTGCGTGCGATATTACTTTTTTGAATTTATCTTCCTGATTTTTCACAAGTTAATTATTTATAGTTGATGATTAATTGTATCCTTAAATTTATTCGTTTGGCAAAAATATATAATTTAAAGTTGTTGCAATAAAAAAAAGGAAATACATTTTGTATTTCCTTTTGAATATTTTTAAGTATTAGATGTTTACAATCCTAAGAAAGAATCACTCAATTCTATTTTTGTTCTACCAGCTAGTTTGCCATCTACATAAACCTCAATATTGTAAATTCCTTTTTCAAATTTTTCTCCTTTTCGATCGACCATCATCAGTACTTTCAAATCTGCGTTTTCATAATTTACAACTGTCTGATCCGTGTATTTAAGCTCGTTGCCGTTTTCTATGATAAAAGTTCCTTTGGCGTTTACTACCTGACCTTTAGGGGTTTTCAATATGATATAAGCTTCTTTATCTCCAGGAGTGGCAATTTCGTTTTCCAATAATTGAAATTCAACTTTAAAAGCATCTGTTTTTTGCGCCTTATTTGTTTCGGTGAATTTTCCGTTAGAACGCATTTTCATTGCTGTAATTTTAACATTTTCAACATCGATGGCTCCTCCAATTTCTACTTTTTTTGCCAATTTCATATTTTGAGCAATCAAAGTATCATTGTAAACAGTTTGAATTTTCAGTTGGGTATCGATACTGTCTTTTTCTTCGGTAAGTAAATTGTTTTGTAGCCTTAGCGAATCAACTTCTTCAATCAATCTGTCGTTTGTGGCTTTAAGTGTTGCCAATTGTCCGCGATATCTGCTTAAAGTTCTTGAATTAATTTTCTTTAAATTTTTAACAGAATCTTTAAAAGAAATTATCTTTTCTTTTTCAATGCTCAATGAATCAGACAGGCTGGTGTTTTGAGCAATTGCAATATCATATTTCTCCTCCATTGCTGTTAGATTACCAATGATTTGCTCTTTTTCATCCTGTAAGAACTTAACAGCTTCTTTATGATCACTGTTATTGTAAAAAGTATAGCCTATAAGACCAAATAATAATACTGTTAAGGCAATAATTAAAACCAGGTTGTTCGAAGATTTACTATTTTCTTGCATAATGACTTTGTTAATATTTAATGTTTTGGATTAATCTAACTTATAAAACGCAGAAAATTAAAAAAATTGTATAAAATTTAAATTTTTATTAACTTTTTTTATTCTACGAGATAAAAGACTAATTTTATTGCGATAATATTAAAGAATAATGATTAGCCCTTTACATGATATTTTTAATTTATTCTATCCGGAACAGTGTTCCATCTGTAAAAACCAACTTGTAAAAGGTGAAAAAATAATATGTGTTTCCTGTATATTGGACTTACCAGTTACAAATTTCTGCAATTTAAAAAATAATAGTGTAGAAACTTCTTTTTATGGAAGAATTCTTGTAAAAGAAGCAACATCTTTGTTTTATTATCGAAAAGAAGGGAAAGTACAAAAACTAATTCAGCAATTAAAGTATAAAGGAAATCAGCAAATTGGGACTGTTTTAGGAGATTGGCTAGGTGAAAACATGCTTGAAAGTAAAAGATTCAAAGAAATAGATTGTATTGTCAAAGTTCCATTACATCCGAATAAACTAAAAAAGAGAGGATATAATCAACTTACAAAGTTTGAGCAGAGTTTATCGAAAAAATTGCAAATACCTGTGGTTGAGAATGTGTTGGTTAAAGTTTCTGCATCGCAAACGCAAACAAAAAAAAGCAGATTTGACCGGACAATTAATGTAGATGAAAAATTTGAATTACTTAATACTAGGATCCTGGAGAATAAACATATCCTGTTAATTGATGACATTATTACAACTGGCGCAACATTGGAAGCCTGTAGTATAGCATTGTTACACTCAAAAAATTTAAAAATTAGTATTGCAACTATGGCATATACTTTATAAAATATTTACTAATTTGCACCAAATAATTTGAATGAACTATCGTATTGCTATCATATTAATCTTGTTGCTTTTACATTTGTCTTGTGCACGAAGAGGTCGGCCGGAAGGTGGTCCAAGAGATTTAGATAAGCCAATTTTGGTAAAAACAGATCCTGAATTTAAAAGTATTCATTTTGATGCAGACGAGATTAAAATTTATTTTGATGAATATATCAAATTGAAGGATATCAATTCTCAGCTGATTATTTCACCACCATTAAAATATCCACCAATAATTACTCCACAGGGAACACCCAGTAAGAAAATAACCATAAAAATTAAAGATACCTTACAGAAAAATACTACTTACACATTTAATTTCGGACAAAGTATTATTGACAATACTGAAGGAAATATTCTGGATAACTTTAAGTATATTTTTTCAACAGGAGATTATATTGACTCTTTGCAGGTAAAAGGTACGATCAAAGATGCATTTGATCTGGAAATGATTGAAAATCCAACGATTATGCTTTATGCTGTGGATAGCGTTTTTAAGGATTCGGTTATTTACAATGAGAAGCCAATGTATGTGGGTAGAACCCTTGATAGTGTCAACTGGAATATTACCAACATAAAAGAAGGAAAGTATTTGCTACTGGCTCTTAATGACAACAGTAAAAATTATAAATTCAATCCTAAGGAAGATAAGATTAGTTTTTATACAGATTTTATAGATCTCCCTGTGGATAGTACCAGCTCTTTTGAACTAAAACTTTTTACCGAGATCCTGCCATTTAAAATTCCATCAAAACCGCAGGAAATTTCCAAGGGACATATTATTATTGGATATGAAGGAGATGCAAAAGATTTTAATGTGCATACTATTTCAGATAAGACTTCTGATTTTAAAGCCATCACAAATTTTGATGTAAAAAAAGACACACTTCATTATTGGTTTAAAAATTATGATAAGGACTCTATCTTATTGTCTTACAATCTAAAACAACCATTTGATACACTAAGTGTAAAGTTGAAATCGAAAGAGATAGATTCTATGAAAATTGAACCGGTCATTTCAGGTGTTTTACAATTGAGAGATACTTTAAAACTAAAAAGTACGACACCAATTGTAAAAATAGACACTGCAAAGATTCAATTGTTAAATAAGGACTCTGTTAAAGTAAAATGGGATGCTTTTATTACAAAAAAAAGAAATGAATTGCTGATCAACTTTAAAAAAGAACAATCAAATAAATACAATCTGGAGCTTTTGCCAGGTGCTGTAACAGATTTTTTTGGTATTGAAAATGATACAATTCAGGTAAATTTTTCTACAAAAAAGGCTACGGATTACAGTTCCATATTCTTAACAATCAACAATGTCAAAAATTACCCAATTTTAATTGATCTGATCAATGAAAGGGGAGAGGTAGTAGCTCAAAAATATTCAGAAAAATCAGAAGAATACAGTTATATTAATTTGTCTCCGTCCAGATATAAAGTTCGTATCATTTATGATACAAATAAGAACAAAAAATGGGATACAGGTAATTATTTATTAAAACAACAGCCCGAAGAAGTGTATTATTTTAGTAATATTATCACTGCCAAAGCCAACTGGGAGGTAGTTCAACCTTTAACGATTCAATAAAGATAAAAGTTAAAAAATTTTAAAGTATCATAATTTTGACTCAAATTCATTTATTAAAGCTATCAATTTTTTAACTATTTCGGGATTTTGTTTTGCTGCATTGCTAATTTCAACTATGTTTTTAATCAGATGATACAATGAAACAGGAGAAGATCCTTTAGAACCTTTATTATTCTATCCTCTTGATTTTTTTATATGGAGTTTTCATTTCGGTGATTTAACGGCTTTCAGTGTGCCATTTCTAAAGAAATAAAATGGAAAAACATTTATTACATTCATAAGTATCTATTTTAAATGATAATTGTAACTATCCTTACCTTAAATATTCTTTCTACTTTAAATTAAGTTAGTATCTTTGTTGTTTAGAATGATTATAATTAAGATAAACAATGAGCTTTAAAAAACAAGATATTTATGGTGCTTTGGAAAAGATTTCAGCACCGGGAGAAGGAAAGAATTTGGTAGATAGCGATTCAGTGAAAAATGTGGTGATTTTCGGCAAGGAAGTCATCATAGATGTTACCATAGGAAATCCAACATTACAGGCGAAGAAAAAAATGGAAGTAGAGATCATGAAGATCATTCATGATGAAGTAGATCAGAAAATTGACGTAAAAGTGAATGTGAAGGCAAATCCGATTATGCAGCCAAAAACCATTGCACCTGATAAATCTATACCAGGTATTAAAAACATCATTGCAATAGCTTCCGGTAAAGGAGGAGTTGGAAAATCAACTATTACAGCAAATATTGCAATTAGTCTGTCAAAAATGGGCTTTAAAGTTGGAATTTTAGATGCAGATGTTTACGGGCCATCTATTCCGATAATGTTTAATGTTGCAAAAGAAAAACCATTGGCAAGCAATGTGAGTGGAAAAGCAAAAATGCTTCCTGTAGAAAATTATGGGGTAAAAATGCTTAGTTTGGGATTCTTTACAGATCCTGATCAGGCAGTGATCTGGAGAGGTTCTATGGCAACAAAAGCGTTGAATCAAATGTTGTTTGATGCTGACTGGGGAGAGCTTGATTTTATGTTAATTGATCTTCCTCCTGGAACAGGCGATATTCACTTGACTATAGTACAGGCTATTCCGGTAACGGGTGCAGTAATTGTAAGTACTCCTCAAAATATTGCTTTAGCAGATGCAAAAAGAGGTGTTGCTATGTTTAAACAAGATAATATCAATGTGCCTGTTTTAGGTATTATTGAGAATATGAGTTATTTTACACCTGCGGAGTTACCTGATAATAAATATTATATTTTCGGACAGGATGGAGCTAAAACTTTGGCAGAGAATATCAATACAGAGTTTTTAGGTGAAATTCCACTGGTACAAAGTATAAGAGAATCTGGTGATGTAGGTCATCCGGTTGCCTTGCAGGAAGATTCTCCGTTAGAAGAAGCCTTTAGAGAAGTAACCAAAAATATGCTGACTCAGTTGGTAAAAAGAAAGGAAGATTTACCACCAACAGAAGTGGTAAGAATTACAACCATGTCAGGTTGTAGTACTTCTTAAATTTATTTGGTTGTCTGAAATGTGTTATTTATAAAAGGCACATTTCAGATAGCCTCCATTTTAATAAAAAACGATGACAAACGCTGAATTATTAAATAATATAGAAAAAGCACTCGCAGAAATCCGTCCGTATTTACTAACAGATGGCGGTGACATTTCTTTTATTTCTGTAGAAGAGGATATTGTAAAAGTGAGGTTTGAAGGCGCTTGTATAGGTTGTTCTGTCAATCAAATGACCTTGAAAAATGGGGTGGAAGCAACCATTAAAAAATATGCTCCACAAATTAAAGAAGTAATTGAAGTGCGTTAGTTGTTTTACACTAACATCTTTAAAAAAACACTTAAAATAATTTTATTATTTTGGTGAAAGACCAAATATAAATATTAAGATGTCACTTCTTTTTACCGAATTATTATTACTTTTTAAATACCTGATCAAGAGAAATCCTGAATAACTATTCTTTGGTTTTCCATCTTTTTTCATCTTCTATTATTTACTAATTTTTTTATAGTATAATTTCACAGTTTAGGTAAAGTGTTATCAAGGTGGTTTATACTTTGTTTTTTAGGTTTTAGTTTTTTTAATTCAATAAAAGTTTTACTTTTAATGTGCTAGAACTTAAATTTAAAAAAAAAGTGAAAAGATTTTTATCAATATTGCTCATTGGCTTTGTTATTTTATCGTGTAAACAACAGCCTTCACAAACAGTAAATCAAAAAGAAGCATCCCACGATAAAGATATTGTAGAGACTATTTTATCGGATGATTCCAGTTTTTACTATATAGATTTTAGTACTTACCCAAAAAAAAGAAATAATTTACCTGTCGGAGTTTTTGATTCAGGAACAGGAGGGTTGACTGTTTTTGATGCGATTGTAAATTTTGATGAGTTTTCAAATACAACCCAAAAAGCTGGCAATGATGGAGTAAAAGATTTTAACAAAGAATCTTTTATTTACCTGGCAGATCAGGCAAATATGCCTTACGGAAATTATTCCAAAGAGAATAAAGTAGATCTTTTAAAAGAACATGTGATTAAAGATGCACAATTCTTAATGTCAAACAAATACTATCAAAATTATTATGATTCTATTTACAATAATGATAAACTTCCTGTAAAAGCAATTGTAATCGCTTGTAATACAGCTACAGCCTATGGAAAAAGAGATATTGAAAATTTTATCAAAAAAGCCGGAAATAATCTAAAAGTGATTGGTGTGATTGATGCAGGAGTAAGAGGTGCGTTAGAGAATTTTGAAAAAGAGGAAGACGGTATCATTGGTGTTTTAGCTACCGTAGGAACGGTTGCATCAAAAGGTTATGTAAAGACCATTAATGTGATCAAAGACAGATTAGGTTATACAGGTAATATTGAATCTTTTCAACAGGGAGGTATTGGAATAGCCGGGGCTGTAGATGAAGATCCTGATTATTTTGATAAAAATTTAGATAAACCACGAGATAATTACAAAGGTCCTGGATTGGAAAATGATGTTAGAATTGACAAAGCTTTACTGGATATTTATAACTTCGATTTTAAAGGAGGCAAAATGTTGTGTGATAATCAAAATGTAGATGATTGTTCAAAAATGCAGATCAATGATACAGAGAATTATGTGCATTATCATGTAGTTTCTTTGATGGAAACCATAAAAAATTCAGGTACAAAAAATAAACTAAAAGCAGTTATTTTAGGATGTACACATTTCCCGTTTTTATTAAAAGAATTTAAAAATACTTTTAAGGAGTTATACAATTATAAAGATAAAAAAGGAAATTATATGTACCGTAATTTTATGGCTCCAGACATCAAATTGATTGATCCCTCTATAAATACAGCAAAAGAGTTGTATGAATATTTAGCTAAAGAAAACTTATTTAATCCTGCCGGTTCTATGGAAAAAAGTGAGTTTTATATAAGTGTGACAAATAAATTCAATAAAAATAACGAAATCAATGCAAGCCTTAAATTCCCTTATGAGTATAAGTATGGTAGGAATGCAGGAGAAATTCAGGAATATGTAAAAGTAGTTCCCTTTAGCAGAGATAATATTTCTGATGATACTTTAGACAGGTTAAAATCAATGATTCCGAATGTTTATGATTTAATTGTAGATTTTAACAGAGATAATTCTAAAGTTAAAGATTTGAGTTCGAGTGTTTTAATTAAATAACTTATGAATAACCATTTTGATTTTGATTACGTAATTATAGGTTCCGGTTTTGGAGGTTCCGTTTCTGCCTTACGTTTATCTGAAAAAGGATATAAGGTACTGGTAATTGAAAAAGGAAAATGGTTTCATAAAGATGATTTTCCAAAAACGAACTGGCAGCTTAAAAAATGGCTTTGGTTACCTTCCTTTAATATGTTTGGCATCTTAAAGATGACCATTTTTCGTCATGCAACTATTATTAGTGGTGTTGGTGTGGGAGGAGGATCATTGGTTTATGCAAACACTTTACCCATCCCAAAAAGTAAATTTTTTAACAGTGGGAACTGGAAGGGTCTGGCTAATTGGAAAAAAGAATTGACCCCACATTATGCTGTTGCCGAAAAAATGCTGGGTGCAGCAAAAAACCCGAAATTCTATGATTCTGATATTGCTTTACAAAAAGTGGCAAAACAAATGGGAAGATCCGATGAATTTGAAGCACCGAAAGTATCTGTATTTTTTGGTAAAGCAGATGAAGAAGTGAAAGATCCATTTTTTGATGGGGAAGGTCCTGATAGAGTAGGTTGTAATTTTTGCGGACAATGCATGACCGGTTGTCCGAATAATGCAAAAAATTCCTTAGATAAGAATTATCTGTATCTGGCTCAAAAAAAAGGGGCAAAAGTGATTGCAGAAAAACTGGTAACCTCTGTAAAACAGATAGATGATACGGATTTAAGCTCTGGTTATATTGTTGATTTTAAAGATGCAACTTCTTATTTTAAAAAGGGAGAAGATTCTGTAAAAGCTAAAGGAGTAGTCTTTTCGGGTGGTGTTTTGGGAACTGTTCGTCTATTATTAGATATGAAATCTAAAAAGTATTTACCGAATTTATCTGATGAAGTAGGAAATCATATTCGTACCAATAATGAAAATTTATCATTGATTACCACAAGAGACAAGAATTTAGATCTTTCAAAAGGGATTGCTATTGGTTCTATTTTTTCTCCCGATGAGGATGGGCATGTAGAGGCAGTAAGATACGGAGAAGGTTCTAATTTTTGGAAAATATTGATCATTCCCATGGTATTTGGAAAGAATGTTTTTGTGAGAATTTTTCAACTTTTGAAGGAACTAATTTTGCATCCAACAGTCTGGTTAGGGAATTATTTTAGAAAGGATTATGCAAAAAGAACAGTTATATTGTTGTTTATGCAGCATTTAGATAGTACAATCAAATTAAAGAGAGGGTGGTTTAATTTATCTTCAAAACTATCTTCCGGAGCTAAACCAACACCATTTATTCCAATGGCAAAAACTCTGGCAGATAAAGTTGCTAAAGAGATTAATGGAAATGCCTTTATGATGAGTACCGATATTTTGTTGGGATCCCCTTCAACAGCACATATTTTAGGTGGAGCTGTAATTGCTAAGGATAAAGAGCATGGGGTTATTGATAAGCACCAAAAAGTATATGGATATCAAAACATGTATGTATGTGATGGATCAGCGATGTCTGCAAATCCTGGTGTAAATCCATCGCTTACGATTACCGCCATGACGGAAAGAGCAATGAGTTTTATTCCAAATAAAGAACTATAGAGTTTAGTAATTAGTTAGACAATATTTATGACACTAAAAGAATTATTAGATTATACAGAGAATTATAAATCTGAAATAAGAAGTCTTGAATTCAACATACAAGATGTTAGATATAGTTTCTTTGGACTAATGTATTCAAATCTTCATTATTATTATATTGGTAAAGTAAACTATAAATTATTTGAACATATTGGTAATAAAAATATTGAATTTAAAAGTCAGATATTTGATTTTGCTGAACATGTAATTAGCTTATATGACATACAAAAAAATGAAGTTCTTTCATATGGTTATAAAGGTAATTTAGATCGGTATATTTTTTCAAATTCATGGACAACTTTTGAACACTCTGTTTCACTTATTTTTGACTTTGTAATTGATTCTAAAGAACGGGAAAATATTATTCTTGATATGAATAATAATATTAAGAAAAAAATATTTCCAAAATTAACTGATGAGGATAAAAAAATATTATTAGATGAACTAAAAAAGAGTTCATTTATTCCTTTAGGTAGAAAATTTAATTACATAACTAAAAGGAATGAAGAATGTTACATAGGAGACTTAAAAGAAGATCGTGAATTTATAATATTTATTGGTAAAATTCGGAACTCATTACTCCATTCAAACGGTCTATATAAAAGAAATGATTATTCATATACTTTTAATGGTGTAAACTTTAAATTTAAAGATGGTGAAATTTTTCAACAAAATTACACAAAAAATGATTTCTTATATTTTGAATTATCTGTAAGAATAATAAGTATTTTCAAAAGTTTGATTAATTGTGTTGCTGATATTGTTTTAATAAAATCTCCAGGACACTGAATAACATTGCCAATAAATAGCCATCATACGGCTTGTAAAGCCGAGATAAAGCAGATGTTGAACTACATCCCGGCTGATTTTCAGGTAATGCCTTTCTATAGGTTTTTAGTTGGGTGTAAGTCTTTCGTTTACTACTATAACAGCAATAGCAGAAATAACCATGAGTTTTAATACTAAAAAAATAATTGTTTGATACTTTGGTTAATTATCTGATTAATCCTAATTATAGCACATTTTATTCTTTTTTAATTGCATATTTTCTTAGTTCATCTTTGATTGCTATATAATTATCTAGGTTTCCATTGATTCCGAATTTTTTTTTGATTGTTCCCGTTAAAATTCCTATTCCAGTTCCAATAATTGTAAGATTAATTCCATAACCAATAGTTTCAAAACCTTCACCTCCTTTTGCCAAACCAATCAAACTTCCAGCTACCAATCCTGAAGCACCACCAATTAAAGCTCCTCTTCCAATACTATTTTTTCTCCTGATTTTGATTTCCAGAATATTTTTGATATAATATCTTTGGATTTATCCATCTTTGTATTTGTGACTGTTATAGAAGAATCTTTAAGCTGATATAAAATGCCATAAATTTCAAATCCATCATTCAGTGAAACCCAAGTTTTGAATTTATTTACTTTCTTAACTTTTTCCTGGGTATAAACAAAATTCATACTCAAAAAAAATACCACTAATGCTGTTAATTTTAATGTTTTCATGATATGTAGGTTATTAAGTCCTGAACTTTCGCACTTACAATTAAGCTACTAATTTACAATCATTAGGTACATTTTCAATATTTTTCAAGAAATTAAAATTTCAAAGTAACTAATTTATTTACTGATAGTTATGTCATAATTAAACGCTACTTTAAGAAAGTTCAAAACAAATAAGACAAAAAAAATCAGATCCAAACTAAAATTCCGAATAGAATTAAAAATTTTATTTTTCTTCTTCATATCATGTTTACTTCTTTCTAAAAATTACACAAAAAAGTATATAAAACCAAACCTATGCTTGTAAAAGTATACGGTAGTGCTGTTTTTGGTGTAGAAGCAACTACCATTACCGTCGAGGTAAACATTGATAAAGGTATAGCCTATCATTTGGTAGGTTTACCTGATAATGCCATCAAAGAAAGCAGTTATCGAATTTCAGCGGCTTTGAAAAATAATGGATTCTCCCTTCCGGGGAAGAAGATCACGATCAATATGGCGCCTGCAGATCTTCGTAAAGAGGGGTCTGCTTACGATCTTACACTGGCAATGGGTATTTTGATTGCGTCTGGTCAAATAGAGGCAGCTGATATTGCAGATTATATGATCATGGGTGAGTTATCCCTTGACGGAGGATTGCAACCCATCAAAGGTGCTTTGCCTATTGCAATAAAAGCCAGAGAAGAAGGATTTAAAGGGTTTTTATTGCCAAAACAAAATGCAAAAGAAGCTGCGGTTGTCAATGATCTGGATGTTTATGCTATTGATAACATCAAAGAGGTGATTGAATTTTTTGAAAATAAAGCAACTTTAACTCCTTTAAAAATTGATACTCGTAAAGAGTTTTACAATCATTTAGATAATTCTGATTTTGACTTTGCCGATGTAAAAGGACAGGAAACGATCAAACGTTGTATGGAAATTGCAGCGGCAGGCGGTCATAATATCATTTTGATCGGTCCACCGGGCTCAGGAAAAACCATGCTAGCAAAAAGGCTTCCATCGATTTTACCTCCTATGTCACTGGTAGAAGCCTTAGAAACAACAAAGATCCATTCTGTTGTTGGAAAGGTGAAAGAGCATGGTTTGATGAGTCAAAGACCATTTAGGTCACCTCATCATACAATTAGCGATGTGGCTCTTGTTGGCGGAGGTACTTATCCACAGCCCGGGGAAATTTCTCTTTCACATAATGGCGTTTTGTTTTTAGATGAGCTCCCTGAATTCAAACGAAGCGCATTAGAAGTAATGCGTCAACCATTAGAAGATAGAGAAATAACTATTTCCAGAGCTAAATTTACCGTAACATACCCAAGCAGTTTTATGCTGGTGGCAAGTATGAATCCAAGTCCGAGTGGTTATTTTGCAGATGATGATAAACCGGTGACTTCTTCTCCTTATGAGATGCAACGTTATTTAGGAAAGATTTCAGGCCCCTTGTTGGATCGGATTGATTTGCATATTGAAGTGCAACCGGTTCCTTTTGAGAAATTATCTGAGGTAAGAAGAGGAGAATTAAGTAAAGTAATCAGGGAGCGGGTTACCAAAGCAAGAGACACTCAAACCCAAAGATTTTCTGATAATGAAAAGGTGCATTATAATGCACAAATGCATGTGAAACAGATTAGAGATTTCTGTGCGTTAAGTGATGATTCTAAATTATTGCTAAAAACAGCAATGGATCGATTAAATCTTTCTGCAAGAGCCTATGATCGTATATTAAAAGTTGCAAGAACCATTGCTGATCTCGCTAAGGAAGAAAATATCTTGCCAGATCATATAGCAGAGGCTATTCAATATCGTAGCCTGGATAGAGAAGGTTGGTTGGGTTAAGATTAGACCTCAGAGTGTGCAAAGCTCTTCCGAGAGTCGGATAAAACCAAATTACTTGTCTATTTGCGCTTTCCAAGTGCAAAGGAAGCTTTTTCTTTTAAGTCACCATTTTCAGTATAATATTCAAAAGACCCGTCTTTCAAATTGTTTATATAATACCCCACTTCTTTTAATTGTTTATTTTTATAATATATTTCAACAGGACCTTCTTTTATGCCATTTTTCCAGGTGACACTTTTACTTATAGAGCCATTTGGATAATAATCTTCAATAACCCCGTATAAATTACCATCCACATAAATTCCCCTTTTCCATATTTTACCATCTTTATAATAGATCTCATAGGCTCCTTCTTTCTTGTTGTCCTTGAATTCTCCTTTGATTTCCAGCTGCCCATTATCATAATATTTTTCAAATGGTCCTTCTTTTATGCCATTTTTCCATATTGTCTTGCTATTTAGCTGCCCGTTTTTATAATATTCTTCACTTATACCATCTTCTTTACCATCTTTAATATTCCATAGATTTTTTAGTTCGCCATCAGTAAAATTATTGAATAATAGGCCACTGAATTTTTCGCCTTTCAGATAAATGATTCCTTTTTCGTTTTTAATTTCAGATACATTAACTCTGTTTTGCTGATTGCAGCCGAAAAGTGATATTGTTATTGTAACAAGAAAAATATAAATTGAATTTTTCATAAATTGAATATTTAAGATATCGTTTTAAACAAGTATTTTTAGTAAGAATCAAATTTATACAATTATCTGCATTGTTATGGTGTTTGTGAGTTAATTTTTTTATTTTTGAGTTAGAGCTAATCAAATATTCTAATCAATAGTTAAATGAATAAATCCATTAAAATCAAACCTCATCATTTTATTGATATAATAACCTCATTTTCTGAAGATAAAATATTGTTGAAACCTCATAAATATGAACATCATGTGCTTTTTATTACGAAGGAGATCATTGAAAACAGAGATATAATTCTGAAAATTGAACTGAATGCTGATGATATTTGCCAACCTTGTATTCATAATATTAAAGGGATTTGTGATGATACTCTTGATATTTCTAACCGACCCAAAGTCCCCTCTCTGAAAAGGGAATGGAATTTGATTTTGGATAAACGCTGGTGTAAAAGATTAAATTTAAAACAAGGAGAAAGGATCAAAGCTTTAGATTTTTGTGAACTTTTAAAAGATGGTTTAGACAATCTTTTAGAGATCTATAAAGAAAATGATAAGGAGAATACAGCTAAAAGAGAAATCAATTTAAAGACCGGCTTACAAAAATATTTAGCTTCAAATATCACTTATACAGAATTGTTGGAATGACCTGATTCATTTTTCAATACCTGTGATTTCACAGATAACAATTCCTTAATAACGATTTTGTAAATAATTAGCTTAGTCATTTTAAATATTTCAACCAAATATGTTGCTTATAATACACTTTATATAAGTTAAGTTATACTATTGAAATACAGTAGTCTATTATGTTTTTATTGATAATATTCTACATTCTTGTTCATTCGTTTATTTCCTGTACCTTTATAGGGTAATAATCATAATGAAAACGCAATGTAAATCTAAAAAAATGAAAAAAATATTTTTTTTATCAGTACTTTTTGTTTTGAGTTTAAATTTTCTAATGGCTCAGACTCCTTTGGTAAATTACCCAACTTTGAACTATGAAGGAACAAAAATTGCTTTTAACTATCAGGGTGATATCTGGACAGCCAATGTGAATGGAAGCAATATAAAAAGGCTAACAATTCACGAAGGTTATGATACAAAACCACTGTGGAGTAAAGATGGTAAAATCATTGTATTTCAAAGTAATCGTTTTGGTAATTATGATATTTTCTCCATCCCTGCAAACGGGGGTGTTTCAAAAAGACTGACCTATCATTCTGCCAATGATCTGTTAACAGATTATTCTTCCGATGGTGAAATATTATTCAATACCAGTCGGAATTTTAAACAGGTAGAGTGGGAACCTGAAATTCAAACAATTAATAAAAATGGGGGCACTCCTTATCTAAAAATGGATGCTTTTGGCTATGATGCGGTTCTGTCGCCTGATAAAAAATTTATTGCTTTTGTAAAGGGTCCATGTAGAATTCAGCGCGAAAACTATTATGGATCAGCCAATAAAGATATTTGGTTGTATGATATAGCAAACGATAAGTATCATCAGTTGACTGCTTTTAACGGGAATGATTTTTATCCAAAATGGGCAGATAATAGCACCCTTTATTATCAGTCTTCAAAAAGTGGAAAATACAATGTGCATAGGTTAAAAATATCTGAAAAAGGTTTAAAAATAGGTAATGATGATCAAATTACTTCTTTTACGGATATGGGTATATTTTCCTTTGATATCAGTAAAAATGGTAAGAAGATCGTGTTGGTGAAAGGGGATGAGTTTTATGTGGTAGATGTTGCATCAAAGAGTAAAAAACGTATAGATTTAAATCTGAAATCTGACTATCGTTTTGATCCGGTGGTTCATAAAACTTATACAGGAAAAATGAACGAAACTATACCTTCTCCTAATTCAAAGTATAGTGCATTTGTCATTCGAGGAGATATTTTTATTACCGAAAATGATAAAGATAAAAGTAGGTCAGTAAACTTAACCAATTCATCTTCAAGAGATAGAATGGTGAGTTGGTTGTCGAATGAAGCACTTATATTTATTTCTGATAAAGAAGGTCAGAATGATATTTATTTATTGCAATCGGATGATCCGAAAGAAAAGAATTTATTTAAAACATTGAAGCGAAAAGTGATTAGATTGACAAAAACAGATGTTGATGAAAGTGATCCTATTGTTTCTCCTGACGGGAAAAGCATTTCTTTTATTCGAGGTAGAGGAGAATTGATCGTATCGAATATTTCTGCTGTAAATGATTTGAGTAATGAACAAAAACTGCTAGATGGCTGGGATACTCCGGGAGGAATAAGCTGGTCTCCTGATTCTAAATGGCTAGCTTATAGTTTGAGTGATCTCGATTTCAATGAAGAGGTATATATTCAAAAAGCAGATAATAGTATCAAACCAATCAATATTTCCATGCATCCTAAACGTGATGCCAATCCGGTTTGGAGTAAGGATGGTTCTAAACTTGGGTTTTCTTCCTCCAGAAATAATGGAGATTCAGATGTTTGGTTTGTTTGGTTGAAAAAAGAAGACTGGCAAAAAAAAGAAGAGGACTGGGATGAAGAAGATACAGATGTAAAAGAGGATAAAAAAAAGGAAGATAAAAAAGAAAAAACAAAGACAGTAATTCCTGTTAAAATTGATCTGGATCAAATTTATAAAAGACAGGTGCAGGTAACTTCTTTTTCAGGAGGAGAGTTTGTAAACGGGTTTTCAAAAGACGGGAAAACGGTCTACTACAGAACAGGTGATGGAGGTAGAGGAAATGGCACCTATGAATCGGATCTTTTTAAAATTAAATGGAATGGAAAAGATAAAAAGAACCTGACCAGTGGTGATACAAATCCACGTAATATTGTAATAGATAAAGATTCTAAATATATTTATTACACAGTAAAAGGAGGTAAATTAAACAGGATTAAATTAAAGGATGATAAAAAAGAGTCATTACCCATAAAAGCCTCATTGGATATAAATTATATTGCTGAATCTAATCAGATATTTGAAGAGGCATGGAGAGCGATCAATGATGGTTTTTACGACCCGAAGTTTCATGGTCATGATTGGTCTGAGCTTAAAAACATGTATAAACCGCTGGCATTAAAAGCTTCTACAAGATTGGATTTTCAATCTATTTTTAACTGGATGCTTGGGCAGGTAAACGCAAGTCATATGGGATTACGTGGAGGCGAGGATCGGTTGGATCTTCACAAAGATAAAACTGGTTTACTAGGGTTGACTTTATTGCCGTTAAAATCGGGTTATATGAAAGTGGAGTATATAACCGAGAATATGCCTGCAAACAGAATTGTAAGTAGCTTAAAGGTTGGTGATGTGATTTCAGCCGTAAATGGCATTCCTTTGTCTGATAGTATAAACTTTTATAGTTTGTTTAATAATACCAGTAATGAGAAGATCTATTTGAATGTAATGAATGTAAATGGAGTTAAAAAAGAACTGGTAATTCGTCCGAAATCTTCCAGTCGAAAGGAGAAATATGAAGACTGGGTGTTGGAGAAAAAGAGATTGACCGATAACTATTCCAATGGCAAATTGGGTTATATCCACATTCAGGGAATGAACTGGACTAGTTTTGAAGAGTTTGAACGTGAATTATCTGCGGCAGGATTAGGAAAGGAAGGTGTTGTTATTGATGTCCGTTTTAATGGAGGAGGTTGGACAACCGATTATTTAATGGCGGTTTTAACTGTAAAACAGCATGCTTATACGGTTCCTCGGGGAGCTGCAAAAGATTTAAAATCTGAACAAAGAAAGTTTAAAAACAGATATCCTTATAGTGAACGACTTCCGCTTTCTGCCTGGACAAAGCCTTCCATTGCTTTGTGTAATGAGTCGAGCTATTCTAATGCAGAAATATTTTCTCATGCCTATAAGAATTTAGGAATCGGATCTTTGGTGGGAATTCCAACATTTGGGGCGGTAATTTCTACCGGGTCTAAGCGATTGATTGATGGCTCTTATGTGAGGATGCCTTTTAGAGGCTGGTATATAAAAGCATCAGAAGAAAATATGGAATTTCATGGAGCTGTACCTGATTTTATTGTGAAAAACAATCCTGATTCCAAGGTAAAAAAAGAGGATATGCAGTTAAAAAAAGCGGTTAAAGAACTTTTAATACAACTTAAATAAATACTTTATATAATATTTGTAATATATTAGAAATTAAAATATTAAATACCCACTATAGACATAGTCTATAGTGGGTATTTTAACAAAATAGTATGATTTATATTGAATTCTTTTTGATCAAAAAATTGATTGATGAATATCTGATATAGATCTTATAAACTATTAGGGATTTGACTCTTTTATCCAGTTCAGGAATTAGGAAAATGCCTGCTTTGAATTAAGGTTTCCAGAAGAATTTCATCTTTCATTTGATATGAATACCATATTCAGATAAATCATTTAAAAGTCGTTCAATATTTTTATAATGGATGCCGTTTATTCCCATTTTCTCTGCGGCGATAATGTTTTCATAATTATCATCAATAAACAGGCAGCTACTAGGATTTAAGTCATATCTTTCTAAGAGTATTTCATATATCTTTGGAAATGGTTTTCTGGTCTTTTCATCTCCTGATACTACAATACCTTCAAAATGTTTAAAAAAGTCATAACGTTTAAGTGCTACAGGAAAAGCCTCTGCACTCCAATTGGTCAATGCGTATAACCGGTGTGTATTAATCCTTTTTAAATTATCAAGTAAAGCAACTGTTTCGGGAATGATTCCACCTAGCATATCTTCCCATCTGTCATAATAAATTCTGATCCAATTTTCATATTCAGGATATTGTTTGACCAATAATTCTGTAGCATCATAAAAAGTTCTACCGGCATCTTGTTCAATATTCCAATCTGAAGTACAAATGGTATTTAAAAACCAATCTACTTTTTTTTGATCTCCATTAAAAACTTCAAGATAAACGTATTCAGGGTTCCAGTCGATCAATACTCCTCCAAGATCAAAAATGATCGTATCTATTTCATTTTTCATAATTCATTGTCTGATTTTTCACCACTCTCCATTAAAAATGCCTTAATAAAACCATCAATATCACCATCCATCACAGCATCTACATTTCCAGTTTCAAATCCGGTACGAACATCTTTTACCAGTTTATATGGATGCATCACATAATTTCGTATTTGTGATCCGAAATCAATCTTCATTTTACCGGCTTCAATAGAATCTCTTTTCTCACGTTGTTTCTGCAGCTCGATCTCATAAAGTTGAGATTTAAGCATTTGCATGGCTTTTTCTCTGTTTTCCAGCTGTGATCTGGTTTCAGAATTTACCACCATGATTCCCGAGGGTTTATGTCGTAAAATAGCTTTTGTCTCTACTTTATTTACATTTTGACCACCTGCTCCACCCGATCGGGCAAAATCCCAGGTGATATCTGCCGGATTGATTTCAATTTCAATGGTGTTGTCTACCAATGGATATACATATACTGAAGCAAAAGAGGTATGTCTTTTTGCATTGCTGTCAAAAGGAGAGATTCTAACCAGTCTGTGGACTCCATTTTCACCTTTTAAATAACCAAATGCATATTCGCCATCAATTTCAAGGGTTACAGTTTTGATACCTGCAACATCACCTTCCTGATAATTTAATTCTTTAATTTTAAAACCTTGCTTTTCACTCCACATCATGTACATTCTCATCAGCATTTGAGCCCAGTCACAACTTTCTGTACCACCCGCACCGGCAGTTATTTGAATAACAGCACTCAGAATATCTCCTTCTTCGGATAACATATTTTTAAATTCGAGTGATTCCAGAAAACTCATGGTTTTATCAAACTGCTGAACAACTTCTTCTTCGGTAGCTTCCTCTTCTTTGTAAAAATCATATAAAACGCTCAGATCTTCCCCGTCAGATTTTACCTTGTTATAGTCGTTGACCCATTTCTTTTTTCCTCGAAGAATTCTCATAGATACTTCAGCTTCTTTCGGATTGTTCCAAAAATCAGGGTTGGAAGCTTTTTCTTCTTCGTTTGAGATTTCTATTAATTTTTTATCAATATCCAAATAGCTTTTTAATTTGCTTATTCTTTCATTGATTTGTTTTATTTGATCGGATGTAACCATAAAGCAAAAATAAACTAAAAAATAAGATATGATATTTATATGTATTGAATTTGGAACAAATTTTATAGATTTACTAAAAATAGTTAAAGTATGTCAAAGTTTTACCTCGTTATTTGTACTTTTTTAATTGCATTTCAAATGACCTATTCTCAATCAATCATTAATGGGAAAACTCTTAAATTAAATTTGGAACAGGCCACCCGATTATCAAAATTACCTCTAAAATGTATGGGTACTGAATACCCCAATCGTTTAGGACAAACATTGGGAGGAGATGAAGATCTGCTAAGTCCAAAATCATTACACCCAGCGTTTTATGGTTGTTTTGACTGGCATTCATCCGTTCACGGACATTGGTCACTGGTAAGTTTATTGAAGCAATATCCAAATATTGAAAATGCTGAAAGTATCAAAATAAATCTTTTAAGTAATATTTCAAAAGAAAATATCACTGCTGAAGTTCAGTATTTTAAAGGAAAACACAATAAAATTTACGAAAGAACTTATGGCTGGGCATGGTTGTTAAAACTGGCGGAAGAATTGCATACCTGGGATGATCCTGTAGCAAGAAAATTAGAAGAGAATTTACAGCCGCTCACAATGCTGATCGTGGATAAATACTTAGTATTTCTGCCTAAATTAAATTATCCAATTCGGGTAGGGGAACATCCAAATACAGCTTTTGGATTGTCCTTTGCCTGGGATTATGCAAATACAACGGGAAATGTTGTTTTGAAAAAGCTAATAGAAGAAAGAGCGAAGTTCTTTTATACAAAGGATATTTCCTGTCCGATCTCATGGGAGCCGGGAGGAACTGATTTTTTATCTCCGTGTCTGGAAGAAGCTGCTATCATGCTACGAGTACTTCCTGAAAAGGAATATAAAAGCTGGTTAAAATTGTTTTTACCTCAACTATCATCTAAAACCTATCATCTGAAACCGGGAATTGTATCTGACAGAACAGATGGTAAACTGGTTCATTTAGATGGCGTTAATTTTAGCCGTGCCTGGTGCCTGAACGAAATTGCTAATAAATATCCTGAATATAAACACTTAAAGAAAAATGCCATTGAGCATATCAATTATTCATTACCTAATATTGTTGATGGAAATTATGAGGGAGGTCACTGGTTGGGTTCTTTTACTATCTATGCTTTAAATTCGATCCAATAGTTCAGTTCTTGTAGATTTCAGATGAAAAATATCTTTAAAAATATTGGACCAGCAACCTTGATAGCAGCTGCATTTATTGGTCCGGGAACGGTAACGCTTTGTAGTATTGCAGGGGTTTCATTTGGATATCACTTGCTGTGGGCAATGCTATTATCCATCATAGCAACCATTGTATTGCAGGAAATGGCAGCAAGACTGGGAATCATTACCCAGAAAGGGTTGTCTGAAGTATTGAGAAATGAAATTAAAAACCCTGTTTTTAAGGTGTTTTCCATTGTGCTGGTGATATCTGCCATTGTTATAGGAAATGCAGCATACGAAGCAGGGAATATAAGTGGAGGTGTTTTAGGTTTGTCAACAATAATGCCCAATGCTGATTTTTATATAGGTTCGTATCATTTGAATTATCTGAATTTTATCATTGGCATTTTGGCCTTTGTCATTCTTTATATAAGCAATTATAAGATTTTAGAGAAAATTCTCGTTGTTTTGGTGATTTTGATGAGTTTTTCTTTTGTAGTTACTGCTATCATTACAAAACCGGATCTTATCGCTATTCTAAAAGGTGTTTTTGTACCTCAGATACCTGATGGAAGTCTGTTAACCATTATTGGTTTAATAGGAACCACAGTTGTTCCCTATAATTTGTTTTTACATGCTTCACTTGCCAAAGAAAAATGGTTTACAAAAGAAGATTTACCTCTGGCAAGAAAAGATACTTTTATTGCAGTACTCCTTGGCGGAATTGTATCGATGTCAATTATTATTTCAGCATCTGCATCTAATTTAACCACGATTGACAATGCCATTGATCTGGCAAAAGGACTGGAACCTCTTTATGGTAATGCTGCGAAGTATTTTCTGGCTATTGGTTTGTTTGCTGCAGGAATCACCTCGGCAATTACAGCTCCTTTGGCGGCAGCATTTGTAGTAAAAGGAATGTTGGGCTGGAAAAACGGATTGAAATCTGTAAAATTCAAGGCAGTATGGATGTTCATCCTTTTTTTAGGGGTATTATTTTCATCATTGGGTATCAGGTCCATTGAAATTATAAAGTTTGCACAAATATCAAATGGTTTGTTATTGCCAATAATAAGTGCTTTTTTACTTTGGATCATGAATAAAAAGGAAGTTTTAGGGAAATATACCAATAATTTGACTCAAAATATTTTCGGATTTATTATCTTAGGTCTTTCAATATTTTTGGGGTTGAAAAGTATTTGGAAAGTGTTGGAAACATTTTAAAATCAGTCATGGATATCAATTGTGATCTTGGGGAAGGTCTGGAGAATGATGCGCAGATTATGCCATATATTACTTCTTGTAACATAGCCTGTGGTGGACATGCAGGAGATAAAAATTTAATGAAATCAACAGTGCTTCTTGCTAAAAAGCATCATGTAAAAATAGGAGCTCATCCATCTTTTTTAGATAAAGAGAATTTTGGTAGAAAGGAAATGAATGTCCCTGGTCATAAATTAATGGAACAAATCATTTCTCAAATAGCGGTTTTAAAAGAGATTGTTGAAAAAGAGGAGCTTACATTACATCATATAAAACTCCATGGTGCATTGTACAATATGGCTGCAAAAAGTGAAGAAATGGCCAGTTTGATTATCAATGCAGTTCAATCTTTTAAAGAGGATATAATTATGTATGTTCCTTACAGATCTTTAATTGTTAATAAATTAAGAATGAAATCATTACCTTTTTATTATGAATCTTTTGCAGATAGGATGTACTTAAACGATCTGTCATTGATGTCAAGAAAGGAAAAAGGTGCAGTAATAGAAAATCCGCAAAGAGTTTTAATAAGAGTAAAACAATTGATAAATTTGAAGACAATTAAAACTTTTCAGGGAAAAAATATAAAAATAAAAACAGATACAATTTGCGTGCATGGTGATAATCCAAATGCGGTTGAAATTGTTAAAAAATTATCGAATTTGATTAGAAATTAAATGAATAAATACAAATTAAGATTTAAACCTTACGGTAGTATAGCCATATTGATTGAGTGGCCAAAGGTGATCAATAGAGATATTTTAAAGAATAGAATTCTCTTTAAAGGGAAGATTAAAACGGAAATGGCTGATTATTTATTAGATACAGTTCCGGCATATAATTCATTGACCATTTTTTTTGACACTTCTAAAATTAAATATTCAGGAGTTGTAAAAAAAGTCAAAGAGATATATGAAATGGAGTACAAAGACCTGAGGTTAACCTATAAACTTTGGAAAATTCCGGTTTGTTATGATGAATCCTTTGGGATTGATCTTAAAGAAATGGCAAGATCAAAAAATATGTCGAAAGATGAAATAATTCAATTACACAGCCGATCTATTTATGATGTTCATTTTATTGGTTTTTTACCAGGATTTATTTATCTGGGAGGGTTGCCTGAAGAAATATATTTTGACAGGAAAGCAAAACCCAGACAAAAAATTGAAAAAGGGGCTGTAGGCATTGCAGGTGGCCAAACAGGTATTTATCCAAGAGAAAGTCCCGGAGGGTGGAATATCATAGGGAATTCTCCCCTTGAATTTTTTGAAATAAGTCAAGATCGTCCTTGTTTTGCCAGTGCTGGTGATAAACTACAATTTATTTCAGTGGATAAAAAGGAGTATGATAGAATTAAGAAAAAAGTTAAATCAGGAACCTATATAATTGAAAGTAAAAACTATGGACAGTAATATATTAGTGTTATCATCTGGTTTACAGAGTAGTATACAAGATCTTGGCAGAAAAGGGTTTCGGTGTTTTGGGGTGCCAATTTCAGGGGCTATGGATAAGTATAGTGCCATACTGGCGAATAAATTATTGAATAATGAAGAAGGATTGCCGGTAATGGAAATGACATGCACCGGATCGAAATTATTTTTTGAAGATGAAACTTTCATTGTTCTTACCGGAGCAGATATGTCACCTGAGTTAAATGGCGATGCAATTCAGCTCAATCTGGTTTACAAAGTAAAATCAGGCGATGTTTTGAGTTTTGGGAAACTGATATTTGGATCGAGAATATATTTGGGAGTTAAGGGAGGCTTTTTGACCGACACGAAACTTAATAGCTATTCTTATTATCAGGGGATTACTGAAAAAAGTATTATTGAAAAGGGTGATCGTTTAAAAATAACACCTTATAATCCTAAATTTCATGCTTCTGCATCTAAGCTAAAAGTAAAAAACACACACTTTACAACAAATAAAATAGAAGTTACAAAAGGCCCCGAATTTAATCGACTTACAAAAAGACATCGATTAATTCTTTTTAAAAGAAAATTTGTAATCGATAATTTAAACAATAGAATGGGGTTTCAAATAAAAAATAGCTTTCCTTCTATAAAAAATAATGAAATTATAACTTCAATTCTAATTCCGGGAACGGTACAGTTAACCCCTTCCGGAAAATTGATTATCATGATGAGAGATTGTCCAACAACTGGTGGATATCCAAGAGTACTACAATTAACCGATCTGGCAATCAATCAGCTGGCTCAAAAAAGAACCGGAGATGAATTTAAATTTGAATTAGAAAGTAGTTATGGTTTTTTGAGTAGATTGGTTCATAAATTCAGATAATAAAAAATAACTATGATGGAAATAAATTTAATTAGTGATACAATTACAAGACCAACAGCAAAAATGCTGGAGACAATGATGGTAGCAAAAGTAGGGGATGATGTTTTTGGAGCAGACCCAACCGTTATAGAATTACAAGAGAAAATGGCTAAAATGTTTGGAAAGGAAGCAGCTTTGTATTTTCCTTCCGGTACCATGGCAAATCAAACTGCAATAAAGATTCATACGCAACCGGCAGAGCAAATGATTTGTGATAAATGGGCACATGTATATAATTTTGAAGGGGGAGGAGCTGCCTTTAATTCAGGAATTTCCTGTTGTTTATTAGATGGGGACAGAGGAATGTTTACAGCAGAACAGGTACAACTTGCTATAAATGATCCTGAAAATTACCATCTTCCGATAACAAGTCTGGTGGCTGTTGAAAATACGACGAACAAGGGTGGGGGAGCCTGCTGGGATTTTAAAGAGTTGCAAAAAATCAGAAAAGTATGTGATGAAAATGGTTTGGCTTATCACTTAGACGGGGCACGTTTATTCAATGCTTTGGTGGCAACCGGTGAAAATCCAAAACAATATGGAGATCTTTTTGATACTATTTCTATTTGTTTATCAAAAGGACTGGGTGCACCAATAGGTTCTGTTTTACTCGGAACAAAAGCTTCCATCAAAAAAGCAGTAAGAATCAGAAAATTATATGGTGGTGCCATGCGTCAGGTTGGTTATCTGGCTGCTGCAGGTATTTATGCCTTAGACCACCATGTAGACAGGTTGGCAGAAGATCATGATAGAGCTAAAAAATTAGGAGAGGCTCTAAATAAATCTGTCTATATCAAAACGGTTGAACCTATTGAAACTAATATTATTATTTTTTATGTGAATGATAATGTCAATGAATCTGACTTTGTGAATGCATTAAAAGAGAAGGATATTTTGATAAGTTCTATGGGGGAAGGAAAATTAAGAATGGTAACACATTTGGATTTCACACAGGAAATGCTGGAAATAGTTATTAAGGAAATTATTGAATTAAAGATTTGATATTGTATTGATTAGGATTTTATGTCGTGGTTATTTCGCAAAGATTTGCTAAGAAGAACAATGTTTTTCAAAAGATTTTTTGCTCAATATTATTTCAGGTAAAAAAAGAATTCCTAATCAATTTTAAAATAATATTGAATAAAACACAAAATCATGAAAATAAAATATACGTTTTTCGCCTTGTTCATCACTTTAATCACCTTTGCACAAAGTGATGTTTCTAAGATCTTAATGGACATTGCAAATGCTCCTTCCTCTGCAAGAATTGAAAAGGATATTAGAAAACTTGTCAGTTTTGGGACCCGTCATACTTTGTCAGATACCCTTTCGAAAACACAAGGAATTGGAGCTGCAAGAAGATGGATCAAATCTGAATTTGAAAATATTTCAAAGGATTGTAATAATTGTTTGCATGTTCAGTTTCAAAGAAATCTGGTTCCAGCTGATCATCGCAGAATCATCAAAGATACCTGGGTGGTAAATGTGCTGGCAATTCAAAAAGGTACTCAGTTTCCAAATAGATACTTGATTATGTCAGGAGATATTGATTCAAGAGTAACAGATTCAAATAATTTCACTTCCATTGCACCCGGAGCCAATGACAATGCCTCCGGTATGGCAGGAACTATGGAAGCTGCAAGAATTCTATCAAAATACAAGTTTCCTGTTTCCATTATTTATGTGGGGCTTTCCGGAGAAGAACAAGGATTGTATGGAGGGAAACATATGGCTAAGGTAGCAAAAGAAGAAGGCTGGGATATTGTCGGAGTATTGAATAATGATATGATCGGAAATATTCAAGGGATTGATGGTGTGATTGACAATAGTACTTTTAGAGTGTTTTCAGAAGCGATTTCCATGTCAATGACAGAAAGACAAAGAAAAGGAATGCGTTATTATGGTGGAGAAGTAGATGGTCCATCAAGGCAATTGGCTCGTTATGTGGATAAGATTACCGTTGACTATATGACCAATTTAGACGCTATCATGATATATCGCCTGGATCGTTTTGGGCGAGGAGGTCACCATCGACCATTTAATGATGAAGGGTTTACAGGCGTTAGAATTATGGAAACACATGAGAATTACAATCGTCAGCATCAGGATATTAGAGTGGAAAATGGTATTGCCTATGGAGATATAACCGAAGGAGTAGATTTTGATTATGCTGCTAAATTAACAGCAGTGAATGCGCTGACCCTTGCATCTTTGGCATCTGCACCACTAATGCCACAAAATGTAATGATTGGTGGAGCTGTTCAGCCATCAACAACCTTGCAATGGGATGCTGTGGATGATCCTGATTTGATTGGCTATAAGATCTACTGGAGAGATACTACATCACCACAGTGGCAAAAAAGCAGATTTGTTGGTAAACAAACTAAATATACCCTGAAGAATATTGTAATTGATAATTATTTTTTCGGTGTGGCCAGTGTAGCAAAAAATGGAGCAGAAAGTATGGTTCAATTTCCTCAAAAATTAATTCCAAATAAATAAATATTTTTTGTAAAGATCAAAATAACTGTTCGTCTGAGAATCAAAAAAGATTATGAACTATAAAAATGTATTTATTTTAACCTTAGTGCTTTTATCACTTAATTTGTCAGCTCAAAAAAACAAAAAACATATGAATGATCATTCAGCAACAGCTACCTTTGGGAATGGGTGTTTTTGGTGTACAGAAGCCATATTTCAACAATTAAAAGGGGTTGAAAAAGTTTTACCCGGTTATACTGGTGGAAACGTTAAAAATCCAAGTTATAATGAAGTCTGTAGTGGTACAACTGGTCATGCAGAAGCAATTCAGATCACTTTTGACCCGAAGATCATTTCTTACAGAGAATTGTTAGATGTATTTTTCTATACACATGATCCAACTACTTTAAACCGTCAGGGAGCCGATACTGGTACCCAATATCGTTCGGCAATTTTTTATCACAATGAGTCTCAAAAGAAAGACGCAAAACTGATCATAGATCAACTGGAGAAAGAAGGTGTTTATAATGATAAGATTGTTACTGAAATTACTCCTTTTTCTAAGTTTTATGTAGCGGAGAATTATCATCAGAATTATTATAATAACAACAAAAATCAGGGTTATTGCAGGGCTGTAATAAATCCGAAATTAGATAAGTTTGTTAAAAAATATAGTGCAAAATTGAAGTAGAGTATTATTTTATATATTTTGAAATTGGATTAGATTAATTAGAGAATTAGTTCTACAATCTCTTTATACCCCTTTAATCTGGCTTCTTTTTCAATTTGATCTAGTAATTCATTTAAGTATTTTTCCTGATAATTTTGGGCAAGTTTTAATATGGGTTCAAATTTTATTAACCAATCCAATTGTTCTTTTGGCAATGAACCATTTTGAATTAAATCACTGAACATAGCTTTTTTTTTATGTTAGTGCATTTCAAACAGAAAGGTTAACATCATTTATAGATAAATTATATTGTCATAGAAAATATTCTGGTTTCCGGTTTGTTTTCAATCAACTTTAGATCAAATGCCATACATATATTTCTGATAAACATTCTTCCTTCTTCTTTTACAATAATTTTATCATTTGTAATTTCAATAAGTCCGTCATGGATCATTTCCTGCAAGCGATTTACAATATCATTTTTGATTTTTTCGGTTAAACCGACATCCCAGTTTGTTTCCAAATTACACATCAGATTTAAAATGTGCTTTCTAAGGTTCAAATCCTGGTCGGTTAACAAATGACCTTTAAAAACTGGTAAAATGCCTTGATTTATTTTTTCCGTATAGGCTTCAATGGTCTTTTCATTTTGTGCAAAAGCATACCAGGAGTCGCTTATAGATGACATGCCTAAGCCTATCATTAATTGTGTTTTTCCTGCAGTATATCCCATAAAATTACGATGTAACTTTTTATTTTTCATGGCTTTGTATAAAGAGTCAGAAGGTAGCGCAAAATGATCCATACCTATTTCAATATAGCCTGCATCAAAAAATAACTGTTTGCCTAATTCATATAAATGACGTTTTTCATTTTCTTTTGGAAGATCATTATCATCAAAACCTCTTTGTCCAACCCCTTTGATCCAGGGAACATGTGCATAACTGTAATAAGCAATTCTATCGGGTTTTAGTGCAATTGTATTTTTAATGGTATTTCGAATGCTTTCTTCTGTTTGGAATGGAAGTCCGAAGATGAGATCATGACTAATAGATGTATATCCAATTTTTCTTGAGAGATCATTTACTTTTTTTACCTGTTCAAAACTTTGTACCCGGTGAATGGCTTTTTGTACCACAGGGTCATAATCCTGAATACCGAAACTATTTCTACGGGAACCTAGATCATAAAGGGTTTGCAATTGTTCTTCGGAGGTGTGATTAGGATGACCTTCATAACTAAATTCAAAATCTTTAAACTTTTCTGCCCGTTTAAAAATACCATCGATCAGCATTTTTAAATTGTCGGAAGAAAAAAATGTGGGTGTTCCTCCTCCCAAATGGATCTCTCTGATCCTAGGTTTGTCTTTTAGAAGATCACAATACAAATTCCACTCTTTTAAAACAAGGGTAATATAAGGTTCTTCTACGCTGTGTCGTTTGGTGATCCGTTTATGACAGGCACAAAATGTACATAAACTCTCACAATATGGTAAATGAATATATAAGCTAATACCTTCACTGTCATTGCTTTCGTTAAATGATTTGACTACAGATTGTTTCCAGTGATCTAAAGAGATACCTTTCTTATCCCAGAAAGGAACTGTTGGATAGCTGGTGTACCGTGGCCCCGGAATATTATATTTTTGGATTAAATTCTTCATTTATAAATATGCTGTGGGTTCATTATTCCATGAGAATACAGAACTCAAAAATTATAATTATTTGTACTCTTTTACTGCATCAATAAATGCCTGTACATGATCTAAAGGAATATTTGGTAAAATTCCATGACCTAAATTTACAATATATTGATCTTTACCAAAATCATCGATCATATTGGTTACCAGCTTCTTTATTTCTTTTGGAGGAGACAATAAGCGGGTAGGATCTAAATTTCCTTGTAAGGTAACGCTGTTATTGGTGAATTTTCTTGCTATTTGCGGAGTAATGGTCCAGTCAACACCTAAAGCAGATACATTTGATCTGGACATTTCTTCCAAAGCATACCAGGCTCCTTTTGCAAAGGAAATTACGGGTGCATCCTCTTTTAATGCTTCAATAATTTGCTGGATATATTTCCATGAAAATTCCTGATAATCCACAGGGGAAAGCATTCCTCCCCAGGAATCAAAAATTTGTACCACATCAACACCTGCTTTTACTTTTTCTTTTAAATAAGCAATGGTTGTATCTGTTATTTTTTGTAATAATGTATGGGCAGCAATAGGTTGGGTAAAACAAAATTCTTTGGCTTTGTCAAAAGTTTTTGAACCCTGACCCTGAACACAATAGCATAAAATGGTCCATGGGGATCCTGCAAACCCAATCAGAGGAATCTCATTATTAAGCATCTCTTTTGTCAGTTTGATCGCATCCATTACATAGCCCAGAGTTTCCTGAATATCAGGCACAATAGTTTGATCTACATCTTTTTGTGAACGAATAGGTTTTGGTAGATATGGTCCGAGTCCTTCTTTCATTTCAAAAGGAATATTCATGGCCTGTGGAATTACCAAAATATCAGAAAACAAGATGGCAGCATCCATTCCAAATCTTCGAATAGGTTGCACAGTAATTTCTGCAGCTAATTCCGGAGTCTGACAGCGTGTAAAAAAATCATATTTTTTACGGATTTCCATAAACTCAGGTAAATACCGTCCTGCCTGACGCATCATCCAAACAGGGGGGCGTTCAACAGATTCACCGTTTAATGCTTTTAAGAATAGATTATTTTTTATCATTTATTTTTTGATATTTGCTATAAAATGTGATATTTCAATTTATTAAAATAGTGATGTTTTATAGTTCTATCGCTATAGGAACAAGAACTATTACAAAACTCATCTCGATTGTACTCGAGGAGATACTAAATTTACTATTTAGATAAAATAGTTGTGATTATCACATGGATGCAACTTTTTTCATTGCTTTATCCACTGCTTTCTCTAATTTTAATAAATCCTTTTTACTTAGTTTGGTAGATAAAAACCAGGATTCAAACTGCGATGGTGGTAAAAACACGCCATTTTCTATCATTTTCCAAAAGAACACTTTGAATTTGTTGGTGTCACTGCTTTGAGCCGTTTTAAAATCTACCACTTTTTCTTTGGTAAAGAAAGGGTTGATCATAGATCCGAACCTGTTTACCTGCAGGTCAATATTGTATTTAAGTGCTGCATCCAATAAAATAGTTTCTATGGTTTTAGCAGTTTTTTCAAACTTTTTATAGGGATCTTCTTTCTTTAATTCTTTTAAAGTAGCAATTCCGCAAGCCATAGCAATTGGGTTACCCGATAAAGTTCCTGCCTGATACATATCGCCAAGAGGTGAAACCATTTCCATGATCTCATTTCTTGCACCATATGCGCCAACCGGGAATCCTCCTCCCACAACTTTACCTAAGCAGGTAATGTCTGCTTCAATACCCAATAATTCTTGTGCACCACCAAATTTTGAACGAAACCCGGTCATTACTTCATCGATAATGAGCAATATATTGTTCTCTTTGGTAAGCGTTCTTAATTCCTGAATAAATTCACTGCTTGGTTTTACAACTCCCATATTACCGGCTATGGGTTCAATGATTACCGAAGCAATATCTTTGTGTTTGGCAATTTGTTTTTTAACACTTTCAATGTTATTATAATCTGCAATCAATGTGTTTTTTACGGCAGCATCCGGGACTCCTTTGCTGCCCGGAATACTCAATGTTGCAAGTCCGGAACCGGCAGCAACCAGTAATGCATCTGAATGCCCATGATAGCATCCGGCAAATTTTATGATCTTATTATTTCCGGTAAAGGCTCTTGCCAAACGGATAGCACTTAAAACAGCTTCGGTACCCGAATTTACAAAACGAACTTTATCCATTCCCGGAAAGGCATCACAAACAATTTTTGCCAGTTTTATTTCACCTTTTGTTGAGGCACCAAATGTGGTTCCTTTTTTTAAAGCTTTTTTGACAGCTTTTTCTACTTTTTTATTTCTATGCCCCAGGATCATGGGTCCATAAGATAAAACCAGATCGATATATTCATTTTTATCAACATCGTAGATTTTACTTCCCTTTGCTTTTTTTATAAATAAAGGAACTCCTCCAACAGATTTAAAAGCTCTTACCGGTGAATTTACAGCGCCAACCAAATGTTTTTGACCTTTGGTATATAATTCGAGTGATTTTTCTAATTTCATATTATGTTATTCGTATTTGATTATTGGTTCCCAATATTTTTTTATCGGATAGTTAGTATTTCTCAGAATGCGATAATTAAAATAAATAAACCGATCATTTCTTTAGTAGTAATTTTGCTACATCTTTGGCAAAATAAGTGATAATAATATCTGCTCCGGCTCTCTTCATGGACAACAGACTTTCCATCATAACCCGTTCTTCATCAATCCAGCCTTTTGCTCCTGCTGCCTTGATCATGGCATATTCACCGCTTACATTATAACAGGCAACCGGCCGGTCAAAGTTATTTTTTACATCTCTGATGATATCCAGATAGGCAAGAGCAGGTTTTACCATTAATATATCAGCACCTTCCTGATCATCAAAAGTTGCTTCACGTAAAGCTTCATCCCGGTTGGCAGGATCCATCTGATACGTTCTTCTGTCACCGAAAGAGGGTGCAGAATCAGCAGCATCTCTAAACGGACCATAAAATGCTGAAGCATATTTTGCAGAATAAGACATGATAGGTAAATTGGTAAATCCTGTTTGATCCAGTGCCTGACGAATTGCATCAATCATTCCATCCATCATGGCAGAAGGAGCTACCATATCAGCACCGGCTTTTGCATGTGAAATTACCTGTTTTGCCATATTGACCAATGTTGCATCATTGTCTACATCATGATCGTGGATAATTCCACAATGTCCATGACTGGTATATTCGCAAAAGCAAACATCTGTTATAACATAAAGATCCGGATAATTCTTTTTGATCAAACGAATTGCCTGCTGGATGATTCCTTCATCATTCCATGTTTCCGAACCGGTTTCATCTTTGTTTGCTGGAATTCCGAAAAGGATCACAGCCGGAATTTTTAAAGCGACAACTTCATCCAGTTCCCTGGATACCTTATCTAAAGAAAATCGTTTAATTCCAGGCATAGAAACAATTTCTGCTTCAATATTTTCTCCTTCTTCAATAAATAGAGGATAAATTAAATCATCTATAGTCAATTTATTTTCTCTAACTAAACGACGAATATTTTCTGTCCTTCTAAGGCGTCTTGTTCTGTTTATCATGGTAATTAATTTTATGTAAACTGCTCATTTACTGATTTTAAAATGCTTTCAGTTGTGGGCACTTTTGCGATAACTATATTTTTAAAGTGTTTTTTTGCTTCCTTAGCGGTAGTGTTACCAATACAAAATGCAACAGTATCTCCGGCTTTGTTTTTAGTGATATAACTTTCAATGGACGAAGGGCTAAAGAATAAAATTCCTTTGTATTTTGGATCAATGTTGTTGGGAGATAGATTTGTTTTATAACTCTCTACCTCATTTACTATAATATTATTTTGATCGAGGATGTTTGGTAATTCATCTCTTCTTTTGTTCCCGCAAAAAAAAGTAACTTCTTTTGTCTTTATATTTTTTACCAGATAATTAGCCAGTTTTTCTGCAGAATCTTCAACATGAGCAACCTTTCCAATATTTTTTTCAATCAAACGTCTTGTTCTTCGACCTACACAATAGATATGTGTGAAATCCAATGCCGATCTGTCAAAACTGTTTAAAAGGGAATCAACAGCACTTTGGCTGGTAAATATGACATTTTTGATGTTCTTCTTTATAATGGCAGGTTTTATCCGATTGTATTGAATAGTAATAAAATCGCTCATATCAATACCAATGGTAGATTTTAAATCGCCTGTCTGCTTGATAGAAATATTTTTAGTTGAAAAGATCAGGATATCTTTTTCAATGTCAGGTTCCAGCCTCATCATTTTTTTTCCTCCGCGATCTAAAATAAACTTTGCTGCAAATTGCGCAATGTCTGTGGTGTGATTTACAGGAACCGTTTTGGAAAATTCCAGTTTGTTAGAACCATTCGGACTAAAAACAGCACCTTTAAATTTCAATTCTTCCTCATTGATAGTGGCTAAGGCAGCAACAGGAGCAGAGCACCCACCATCAAGAGCATTTAAAAACTCTCTTTCAATAGTCGTACAAATCTCAGTTTCTTTATGGTTCAGCTCTTTGCAAATACTTACAACTCCCTGATTTTTTTCAAGGGCAGCAATCATTACTGCTCCTTGAGCTGGTGCTGGAATCATCCAGTCTAATTTTAGATTGTTTTTTGGTAATAGTTTAATTCTTTTCAATCCTGCCAAAGCAAATACAGCACCATCCCAATCATTGTCTTTTAGTTTTTGAAGTCGTGTATTGATATTGCCTCTAAGATCAGTAATTTTATGATTTGGATATCGATATAACCACTGTGCTCTTCTTCTCAAACTACCTGTTGCAATAATAGCAGTTTTCTTTGCAAAGAAATCATCATTATTTTTATAAACAAGTACATCATTGAAGTCACCTCTTTTTAAAACAGCTACCTGAATAATTCCTTCGGGTAAATTTGTAGGAACATCTTTTAGTGAATTTACAGCAATATCAATCTTATCATTTAATAAAGCGGTATCCAGAGTTTTGGTAAAAACTCCTATGGTTCCTAATTTGTAAATAGGTTTATGCAAAACCTCATCACCCAGTGTATCAATTTTAATGATCTCAGTTTTATATTCCAGATGATTTAATTGTTCTGCAACAATATTGGCCTGCCACAATGCCAACTCACTGGATCGTGTACCTATTCTGATCGTTTTTTCCATAGTTTAATTTTCTACATCCACCTTGAAAACCTGCTTCATCATTTGAATACTTTGATTTACCTGTTGGTTGTTGTCTTTCAAATGCATCGCAAATTTTGACACTATTTTATTGATAATTACAGAGGTAACTTCCTCTGTTTGCTCAGGATTAAAATCGTGGTGTTTCTTCGAATGTAAAAATATGGCATCTTTTTGTATATTCTCTAAAGATTTTTTTAAAGAATTAATTGCAGGGGTATTCTTCCTGAAGTGTAACCAGTCTAAAAATTCTTTTTTATGTTTCTTAATTATTTTTTCTACCATGGGAATCTGTTTTTTCCTGTTTTCAATGGTAGATTTTGTTTTTTGTGATAAACGATCTACATCTATCAGAGTTTTGTGATATAATTGGTTTACCTCTAAAGCAACATTCCTTGGAATGGAAAGATCAATAATTAGTTGTTCTTTTTTATTTTGGAATTGTAATGACTGAATCGTAGTATTTGATGACCCTGTTGCAACAATAATTACATCGGCTTTAATTAATTCCTGATCAAGATCTATGTGTTTTTTTGGTTGAACAACAATTTCTTTGGCAAGGTTAAAGGCAACAGTATCTGTTCTGTTAATAATTGTGATATTAGAGTTTTTAAGATATTTGGTGCAGCTTTTAGCAGTGCTGGAACCTATTTTTCCTAACCCATAGATCAATATGTTCAGATTATTAAAATCAGAATAATGATCTTTTATATATTGAATTGCAGCATATGAAACAGTTGTAGTTCCTGAACTTAAAGAAGTTTTATTTTTGACCTCTTTGCTGGCTTGCAAAGCAATATTGTATAATCTTTCTAAATAATTATTAACAGTTCCTAATCTTTTGGCATGTTGAAATGAATCTTTTAACTGACCAACGATTTCATAATCACCGAGAATCTGGCTGTCAATACCTGTAGCAATATTTATAAAATGTTCAATCGCTTCATTATTTTTATATACATAAGATACCTTTGCGAATTCATCAATTGAACCTTTGGAGTATTTGCATAACAAAGAAATAAACTGGTAGGGATTTTTTGCAAAACCAAAGATCTCTGTTCTGTTACAGGTTGAAATAATAATAACTCCAGAAATATCTGATTCTTTTGCTTCCAGCAATAGTTTTTCCTGATTTTGAATATCAATACTAAATTTGCTTCGAACAGATACATCTGCCTTTTTATAGCTTAAACCTATTACATAAAAGGAATCATTATTTAAATTCTCTGTCATAAATTTTTTTTCGTGTAAAAATACTTACATAATTTCACCTGGAATATCGATAAAACTGAAAAAAGTATCGCTATAAAACATACAATTTTATAGTTGAATTATTTAGAAGAAGATTATATTTGTTCAAGGATAATATTAAAAAATACTTGCTGTTTTGGGTAAAAAAGGAATTCTATTTATAAATTTAGGATCACCGAAATCAACTAGCACTAAGGATGTTAGGAGTTATTTAGATGAATTTCTGATGGATGAAAGAGTTATTGATATTCCTTACTGGAAACGGTTCTTACTAATCAAAGGAATTATCTTAAATACACGTCCTGCAAAGTCAGCAAATGCCTATAAAAAAATATGGAGGAAAGAGGGCTCACCTCTCATAGTGATCTCAAAGGAATTTAAAGCTAGAATAGCTGAAAGATTAGATATTCCTGTTGCATTAGGAATGCGATATGGAAATATGAGTATCGAAAACGCAATGCAGGAATTATATGATAAGAAGGTGGAGAATATTTTGCTGATACCTCTTTATCCTCATTATGCAATGTCCTCATTTGAGACGGTTGTGGAAAAGGTAAAAGAGGTGAAATTTAATCTTTTCCCACAATTGAAAGTAGATGTGTTTCCGGCTTTTTACAATAAGGAAGGTTATATTAGATCTATGGTAAATAATATAAAAAAGCACTTAAAGGACTTTGATTATGAGCATCTTTTATTTTCATATCACGGTATTCCTGAGCGTCATATTTTGAAAACAGATCCAACAAAAACACATTGTAAAATAGATGGATCCTGTTGCGAATCTCCGTCGATAGCACATCAAACTTGTTACAGACATCAGTGTTTTGAAACAACCAAAGAAATTGCTAATCTATTGAAATTAAAGGAGGGTACTTACAGTAATTCGTTTCAGTCCAGATTATTAAAAGATCCATGGCTAAAACCTTATACAGATTTTGAACTAAAGAGTTTTCCTGACAAGGGAATTAAGAAATTAGCAGTGGTTACACCAGCTTTTGTAACTGACTGTTTAGAGACTTTAGAAGAAATTGCAATAAGAGGAAAAGAAGAATTTGAAAATGCAGGTGGGAAAAAGTTTCAATATATACCCTGCTTGAATGATAATGAAGATTGGGTGTTGGCGGTTGAAGGCTGGATCAAAGAATGGTTAGATAAAAACTAAAAGCATATGGATTATTTATATATAAAATCATTACATATCATATTTATAACAACCTGGTTTGCCGGGTTATTTTATATTATTCGATTGTTTATTTACTTTAAGGAAGCAGAAGAAAAAGAAGAACCTGCAAAATCTATTTTAAAAGAGCAGTATACGCTTATGACCAAGAGATTGTGGTATATCATTACGTGGCCTTCTGCAGTTCTGGCTAGCATTTTTGCAGTATGGTTATTGATATTACAACCTTTCTGGTTGCAGGCAAACTGGATGCTTATCAAATTAGGATTTGTAGCATTGCTATATGCTTATCACTGGACCTGCCAGATCATGTACAATCAAATGGTAAAGGGAACAATAAAATATTCTTCCTTTGCTTTGAGAATTTGGAATGAAGTTGCCACCATTATTTTATTTGCATGTGTCTTTTTGGTGATTCTAAAAAACTCTTTGGGCTGGGTATTTGGAGTGATCGGTATTGTAGGAGTTTCGGTAATTTTAATGTTGGGCATTAAGCTTTACAAGAGAATAAGGAGTAAAAACAGTTGGGATAAAAATGACTAAGAATTAAAACCTTAGCATAGGAATTATTTTAATATGATAGGTATGATCTCTATGTATTACCTATAATAGACATTATTTGGACACTGTTATCTGCTTATTCGGTACTAGATTATATTAAGAAAATGTAGGTAAAGTATGAGGGTTCATTTCCTTTATGGAAGAAGCGATTTCTGGACTTAACTTTTTACTGACATTTACTTTGACTTGGTTATATTTTTACAAATGGAGGGAAAAAGTAATTAGCTTGGTTATCCTAATCTTTTAGGTTAAAGATTTTACCCAAGCCTAGTCTTTTGAGCATTTTCTTTTCAAATGCCCAAAAGAATTTAAATTGTCCAAAAAACCAGCCAGTAATAGGTAGTGTAATTTGATAAATTGGAAAGATCAATAGGATCCTTAAAACTAAATACAATATATATGGATCTGTTGTTTCAGCACTTAATCCGAAAAAGCCGGTAACAGGTTTTGCCACCCAGGTAGCAAATGAACCATTAATGCTAAAAACAAGAATAATTGTGAATACCTGCCAGTTAGATGTCAATCCCCATCGTTTTTTTAATTTTTCCATAAATTTTTTGTCAAAAATATACTACCAATAGGGGTTTTATGTAACTATAAAACATAAAAAAGTAACTTAGCCATCCCCCGTTTTTTTATATTCAGTTAATTATTTATAACAATAAAAATATTAATGGTTGTAAATTCCTTTATATAATTCATTTACTGATTTTAAAATACTTTCTACAGTAGGCATTTTTGCAATAATAATATTTTTAAAATATTTTTTTGCTTTTCTGGCGGTTGTTTCCCCAATACAAAAAGCAATTTGGTCATTAGCTTTGTTTTTAGTGATATAACTTTCGATTGCTGAAGGACTAAAGAATAAGATTCCCTTGTATTTTGAGTCAATAATATTGGGGGAAAAATTCATTTTATAGCTTTTGATTTCTTTTACCTGAATATTATTTTCACCTAGGATTGTTGTCAATTCATCCTCTTCTTTGTTTCCACAGAAAAAAGTAACTTCTTTGGGTTTTAAATTTTTAACCAGATAACTGGTTAGTTTCTCTACAGAATTTTCCACGTGTGTAACTTTACCGATATTTCTTTCAATCAATCGTTTATTTCTGCGTCCTACACAATAGATATTTGAAAAATCCAGTTCAGATTTGTCAAAGCTGTTTAAAACAGATTCAACGGCACTTTGGCTTGTAAATATGACATTGTTGATATTTTTCTTTACGATGGCAGGCTTTATACGATTGTAATGAATGGTAATAAAATCACTCATTGTAATTCCAATATTTTGATTTAGTACACTGGTTTGTCCTAAGGAAAGGTTTTTAGTTGAAAAAACATTGATCTCTTTTTGAACATTACCAATTTTACGAAGAATCTTTTTTGCTCCCTTGTCCAGTAATAATTTGGCAGCAAATTGAGCAATATCTGTTGTGTGATTCAGAGGAATTTCTTTTGAAAACTCTATTTTATTTTTCCCATCAGGGCTAAAAATGGTTCCTCTAAACTTTAATTCTTCCTCCTTTGCTGTTGCAAGTGCTCCGATAGGAGAGGTGAGATCTTCCTCTAAAGCACGTAGAAATTCACGTTCAATGGTTGTACATATTTCGGTTTCTTTGTCATTTAACTCCTTACAACTGTTAACAATATCTTCATTTTTTTTAAGTGCTGAGATCATAACAGTGCCCTGAGCAGGTGCAGGAACCATCCATCCAAGTTTAAAAGGTTCTTCCGGTAAAAGGTTCATTCTTTTTAGTTCTGACATGGAAAAAATTGCACCATCCCAATTGTTATTTTTAAGCTCCAGTAATTTCTCTTTGACGGTGTTACCATGTAGCTTTACAATAGTGTGATGAGGATAACGATGTAGCCATTGAGATTCACATCGCATATTGTTTGATGCAATTTTAGCAGTTTTATTTGCAAAAAAATCTTCATTGGTTTTTAATACCAGAATATCATTAAAATTACCTCTTTTTAATACAGCTACCTGTATTATTTCTTCAGCTAATTCCGTTGGAACCTGCGATAAATCATGAACGGCTATGTCAATTTGATTATTTAACAGAGCAATATCTAATTCTCTGGTGTAAATATTAACGGTGCCGGGTTTAAAATCCAGTATGTTTCTGTTATTCTTATCAAGAGTGTTGACCAGTATAATTTCTGTTTTATGTTCTAAGTGTTCTAATTGTTTAGCAACAATATTTGCTCTCCAAAGTCCTAAATCACTTGGTAATGAGCCTATTTTAATTATTCTATCCATAATTTGTTGTTACGAGAATCCTAAATATGATTTTTTTTCAAATACAATTTATAGTGGTCAATATTGGATACTTATTAAATTGTACCATGTTGAAAATCCGATTGTTTTCTAGTACAAAAATATGTTATCTTTTTGGATAATTTACATGATATTAAATATGTACTATTTAACTCTTTATTTCTCACTGAAAAACTACCGATTTGACGATGTTTTTTTTTGTAGAAAGAATATAAAATACAGTTTTGCCTACTGTCAATTAAACTACTACCAGCTTCAAGCTGGTAGTAGTTTAATGTCTCCTTCGGGGAATGGGAGAAAATCCCTCGCCTTTAGGCGAAGACTTTAGTTTGATATTTTTATATTTGTTAGATGCAACATTATCGAAAGACCTCCCACAGTTTATATGGCATCAAATTTCACTTAGTTTGGATAACAAAATATCGAAAAAGAGTAATGACAGGAGAAGTTGCTAGACGCACTCGGGAGCTCATACGTCAGATTTGCAAAACAAATGATGTTGAAATATTGAAAGGACATATATCTA
>VAPK010329294.1_pt1 | contig 49052 bp, 43 predicted proteins | sample 3395031 | NCBI WGS metagenome assembly VAPK01 (sample SAMN08290443, study PRJNA428436) | hydrothermal vent metagenome | isolation source: Deep-sea hydrothermal vent chimney 1 | place: Pacific Ocean: Juan De Fuca Ridge
CCTTGATGCGTTGGCAGGCATTGCCGTCTGTGGTTTAGGGCACGCTCATCCCACGCTTAGCCAAGTCATCGCCGAACAAGCCGCCACCTTGTTACATACCTCAAATATATATCGCATCCCTCACCAAGAACAGCTTGCTCAGAAACTGACTAGACTGAGCCAGATGGATACCGTTTTCTTTGGTAACTCGGGCGCAGAAGCCAACGAAACGGCCATCAAAATCGCCCGCTTGTATGGCCATAAAAAAGGGATTGATACCCCGACCATCGTCGTCATGGATGGCAGTTTTCATGGGCGCACCTTAGCCACCCTCACCGCCTCAGGCAACCGAAAAATTCAAGCGGGATTCGAACCCTTAGTGCAAGGATTTGTTCGCATCCCGTATAACGATCTGGCTGCATTACGACAAGTGGCCGAACATTCCCCACATATCGTTGCAGTACTGGTCGAACCCATCCAGGGCGAAGGCGGTATCCAAGTGCCTGACGATAACTATTTAGCCGAAATCAGAGCCATTTGCGATGAAAAGCAATGGCTGATGATGCTCGACGAAATTCAAACAGGTCTGTGCCGCACCGGCCAATGGTTTGCCTATCAACATCAACAGAGTCCGCCGGCCCGCCCTGATATCATGACCCTTGCGAAAGCGCTGGGTAATGGGATACCCATCAGCGCCTGTTTAGCCAGCGGTCCAGCCGCTGAAATTCTTCAATCGGGCAACCATGGATCCACCTATGGCGGCAATCCATTCGCCTGCCGGGTCGCTTCCACCGTCATTGACATTTTAGAAAAAGAAAATCTGCAAGCACATACCGCCCAATTGGGAAAATACATACGTCATGAATTCAGGCAACAATTGGCGCCAATCAATGGTATCACTGATATCCGAGGCAAAGGCCTGATGATCGGCATCGAACTTGACCGCCCCTGCACAGAGCTCGTAAAAATGAGTGCCGACAATGGCTTACTTATCAATGTCACCGCCAACAAAGTGATCCGCTTATTGCCACCGCTGATCCTAACCAAAGAGGAAGCGGACCAAATTGTTCAGCGTTTAACAAAAACAATTAAAGCCTTTTTTGCACCGTGAGGAGTTCACCGTGAATATCCAGCATTTTTTAAGCTTAACAGACCTATGCCCTGAAGCCCTGACAGAAATCATTGAACGTGCGCAAGTCCTTAAAAAAATGCACCGCGAGAAACAACACTACGAACCCTTAAAAAACCAAGTGCTAGGCATGATTTTTGAAAAGTCTTCCACAAGAACCCGCGTTTCCTTCGAAACAGCCATGATTCATTTTGGTGGCCAAGCCATTTTTTTATCGCCACGCGATACCCAACTCGGACGCGGTGAACCCATCGAGTTGGGTATCGCGTATTATCCCGAATGGTGGACGCAATCACCATCCGTACTTTTGAACATAGCAAGTTAAAACGTTTCACCGAACATTCACAAGTCCCCGTCATTAATGCCCTCACTGACATGTACCATCCGTGTCAATTGCTGGCGGATATACAAACCTATACTGAACACCGCGGCAGCATCAAGGGACGTACGGTGGCTTGGATGGGGGATGGTAACAATATGTGCCATTCCTATATTAATGCGGCCAAACAATTTAATTTTCAGTTGAAAATTGCCACGCCCGAGGCATTCCAGCCACGGCCGAGCATCCTCGCAAATAGCCATGACCACGCCGAATTATTCTCCACCCCGGAACAAGCGATTCGCCATGCCGACCTGGTGGTCACCGATGTGTGGGCAAGCATGGGACAGGAGTCGGAACAAGAATCACGCAGCAAAGTCTTTCAACGTTACCAAGTCAACCAAAAGTTAATGGCACTCGCTAAGCCGAATGCGTTATTTATGCATTGCCTACCGGCTCATCGCGGTGAAGAAGTGACCGCCGAGGTCATTGATGGGCCACAAAGCATCGTATGGGATGAAGCGGAAAACCGGCTCCACTCCCAAAAAGCCTTGTTAGAATTTTTGCTGGTAAATCGGTGAACATAATTATTTTAACAAAATGTGCGAAACCTATTTTTTGCCCTTCAAGGCACGGCGAAACCAAACCTACTGAGCGATGTGAGCGAAGCCGTCACGCCGAAGGGCGGGAAATAGGCGAGTCAATGTTAAAATAATTTTGATCGCCTGCTTAATAACTTAGCCTCATTAATAAAATCCATACGACTGTATTTGTCCATGCGCACATTATTAGAATTGCAAACCATAGCCTGCCGATACGGCAAAACCATTGCGCTGCAAGATTTTTCATTGTGTGTGCCCGAAGGTAGCTTAACTTGCCTATTAGGCCCCAGTGGTTGCGGCAAAAGTACCGTATTGAGAGCAATTGCAGGATTAGAACCCATTTATCAAGGGAAAATTATCTTATCCGAACGCATCGTCTCCTCACCCCAATACACCCTCGCAGCCGAAAAAAGACAGATTGGCATGGTCTTCCAAGACTACGCCTTATTTCCCCACTTAAACGTAAAAAGCAATATTTGCTTTGGACTACACAAATCCAATCACAAAGAAAAACGACATATTACACACGAGTTATTACATATTGTTGGCTTAGAAGGGTATGGTGACCGTTATCCTCACGAGCTATCGGGCGGACAACAACAACGAGTTGCCTTAGCCCGTGCCCTGGCAATCAAACCTAAACTTATTTTAATGGATGAACCGTTTTCCAACTTAGATGTAGCACTGCGGGAAAGACTAAGGCTTGAGGTCAGAGATATTCTTAAAAGTCAAAAAATCACCGGCGTACTCGTGACTCACGACCAAGCTGAAGCCTTTGAAGTATCAGATACCATCGCTATATTGCATGAAGGAAAAATGCAGCAATGGAACAATGCATATAATTTATATCATGACCCAGCCAACCGCTTTGTAGCTAACTTTGTTGGACAAGGTGTTTTTTTAAAAGGGTTCTTGGAGGATGCTCGAACAGTCACCACCGAGCTGGGCACCATTCGCGGGGATCGCACCTATGACCTACCGAAAGGGACTATATTGGATGTGTTAGTGCGCCCTGATGACATACTACCCGCCCCCAATAGCGAATTAAAAGCAGAAATCACCAATAAGGCATTTAAAGGTCCGGAAACCCTCTACACATTAAAGCTGGCAACCGGTGGTACTGTGCTATCAACATTTCCAAGCCATCACGACCATCCCATTGGCGCCAAGGTCGGCATCACCATCGATATCCAGCATCTCATCGGCTTCCCGCGATAAGCCCCTCCTTTGACAAACATCTAAAAAACACCCTTACGTAAAGGGTATTTTTTAGATCACTAACCCGCTATCGCATCACTGAGTTAAGGAAGACAAATACTCCGCCACCGCATCAATATCGTCATCTGACAGCCTTTTTGCAATGTCCTGCATCATACCCGCCGGATCGTTAGTCCGTTCGCCACTACGGAAAGTATTTAACTGTGTTGTCAAATAGTCCTTATTTTGGCCACCAATCACAGGAAAAATTTGATTGGTCTTTGATTTACCACGTCCGTTATTACCATGACAATTAACACAACCATATAAACCTGTTTTCGGATTACCTTTAATGTAAATATCTTTGCCTTTCGCGATCTTACCACCATCAGAGCCAGGAATCATGGCCGTCATGGGAGCTTGACCGGAAAAATAAGCCGCGATATCTTCTAAGTCTTGCTTTGAAGCCACCGCCGCTGCCATCGGACTCATGGTGTCATTATAGCGATGTTCTTTTTGAAAATCAGTGACCTGCTTAAAAATATAACCCGGTTTCTGGCTCGCTAAATTGGGAAAATTTGGCGCAATCGCCTGCCCTTTTTCACCATGACACCCATGACAGAGGCCTGACTTAGCAAGACCTTCATCAGGATCACCAGCAGCAAACACACCCCCAACTGCTGAAAAGATAATCAATACCGCTGCATAAGAGAAGATTTTTCTTATCATAATCGATCCTTTACAATAACTTACCACAATAAAATACCGCCCAACTAAAACACCTGTATCGTACTATATAATTTGTAAAACAGATTATTCTATACGGCTGATTAAGAAAGTAAAGTATTGGTGAATCCATCACCAAACAATGATCAGTTGCCTCCCCCATTAGGCTAAGGCGTCGCTCTATCGTCCAACTCCAATCGCCCCCGAATCGATTTTCTAAAAAGATGGGGAATCAATAAGTAGAGCGGCATACGTAAATAATGGGAACGCACATATAATGCCCAACGCGCAAACCCTACCCCCCAAATATCACAGGATCGATGATCAGGCAGCAGCACCCGCATAAATAGAAAATCCATCACGGCGGTATGCATTGAATTTTGCTGTCGGGTTAAAGACTCAAGAAATGAATCGGGCATCGGGGTTCGCAGTAATTTTTGGGCGTAGCGTGCAGCGTAAAATAAGGGGCCGATCAATTGCTGCTGCTGCGCACGGCGAAACAATGACAACCAAAAATCTTGCAAATGACAAAAATGCCGAATCAAACTGTCAAAATCAACTAAATCTCTTAGGCCGTGATGGAACTCCCCCTCATGAAACAAGTGGGCGGCATTGTGTAGAATCATGTCATAAGCATCTAAGGTAAAAACATTGGCTTGATTTGCCACCGGCTGTATATTAGATAACATCTTTTGAGGATCCGGACGCAAATGTCCAGATTCAGGTAAAATGGTATGATGCACATCAATGACGGTTTTGCGCTCCATATGCCGCAACGGAGGCAATTCATGCATCCATTTTCGATAATAACGCTGATCATAGGGAGTAAGCTTTTCAGCCATCCAACCGTGCAGCTTTAAGGCTTGTTCAGCCCGATGAATCTCTGCTTTCGCCACAAGAATGTCGACATCAGAAAACAATCGGCCCATGCATGGCGGCAAATCATTCGCTACATAGGCGGCTCCCTTAAGCAATACCACAGGCAACCCAGTGTGCGCAATCGACTCTTGAATGCACTGAATCTCCCATTCGATCGCCAATTTTTGCTTCTCCGCGACCAGCATCGCCGCCAGCAAATGACACCGAGGTGCTTCCGGCGTTTGCCCTAACAAATCGGATTGCGCTAATAAATAGCCGATACGCGCCAATAAATTCGACACACGTGCCTGACGAATCAATAAATCCCACTCATCAAGCTTAAGCTCAAGCAGCTTATGAGGATAAGAAATGGCATGAACCACTAACAAACGAGGCTGATCAATCATTCAACAGGTGGCTTCAAATTATTAAAAATAGTCACCGCATCATCCAGTTGGCTATAAGTAAAATCGTAACAATCACAACAATCGATCAAGCTCACTAGCGTCTCAAAACCGTGCTGATGCAATACACTATAATTGAATGAATTTTCTGCAACCCGCATAAAAGAAGGCGCTTTGTCTAATGGTGTGAGCAACGCCTCACTATTTGGCATATATTTTGGAAAAATAATCCATTTGGCTTTGGCCACCTCTTGAGCCCGATTGACGCTATCTGACGAGGCCTTCATATGCGCCACCGTCCCTTTTGAGGTATCCGTGGCAATCGGACCAATCACACACTCAGGCGCATAATTCTTAATAATATCAATGGAAGCATTTTTCAAACTCACAGGGCGAGGCAATGGCGCCACCGTGATATCTGTTCGGTTCACTAAGGTCAACTCATCCGACAACAAACGCCATCCCCGAGTTGATAACGCTGCACATAACGTGCTTTTACCTGCCCCTGGTGAACCCGGCATAATCACCACATTTCCATTTCGCTCTAAGACGGCGGCATGAAGGATCAGATACTGATGCATGTGATTTGCCACACACCAATTGGAAGACCATTCAAACATGGCAAAGGCCTGATCAGCCGGTAATGGCCGAAAAGGCTTATATTGATCAAAGTAAAACTCAACTTGCGGCCGATACCAACGGCGCCAGTTTTTGGGTGGGGTAATAGCAATATGAAAATCGATGAAATCAGATGTAGAAGCGAGTGGATAATCCGCATACAAGCTGGCGATGCCTTCTGCGACATCAGAAAAACTGGAAAAAAGCTTAATAACAAATGGACCGGTTTGAAAACATAATCCTTGCGATTTCAGCTGGTGGGTTAGCTCTTCAGTTGAAAGCGACGAAATCGTCATATTATCCTTTGTCGATGGTAACAAGCCAACTCATGGCACACCGTATCACAAATCTTCGGACCGAGCATCTAGTCGTTGCGTGATCAACTTTTTCTTCTGTAATTCGTTGAGCATCTGAACAATATATTGTTGCAGCTCATCGTCTACATAATAATTTAGTCGATCTGCAACAAACTGTATAATCTCTTGGGTATTTTTTTGAGAATTAGCCAAAGCATCTAAAATGGCCATGTCAAATGGATTGAAATGATGCGTATCTCCGGACGGGATGCAATAAACAACGAATTCATCGCGATATTGCCTTGTATTCAAACGAATATTGCGGCGGATTGACCAGTTCATCAGGAAAACAACAGTGGATTAAAAAAATCAATATCATCAATTACCAGAATAACAAACGAGTTTGTTATTCTGGTAATTGTAACCAGCTACCCAGTAACAACAATAATACTAGTTAACTGTATTAAGTTTTTCAAATGATCCAAGTAAGATTTTATCGTTAGGCGGGTCATTGTAATAAGTATTGTACAATGTCAATACTTCAGCTGTTGAATAAACATAATCTGGGTAACCCGTCAGCGTATTTGCGTTTAACAAGGCCGTAACGGCATGGACGGCCAAACTCTCCGCACCTCCTGCATATGGGTCCAAACTTAAGACCCATGCAAACGTTGTATCTGCCTCAATAATGTCCATGATATCGGGATTATTAAAGAGACCAACCTCTGCAAATTTGGTATCAGGAGTGACGTCTTTTTTCCCCCTACCGATTAGATCAACAGAAATCGGAATACTGTCCGACCAAGCATTCGATGTAATTTTATCCAACCAATAAACAGGACTATAACCTGACAAAGTATCACAAGGATCAATCCTCGCATTCGACATATTCCCAGATAAATTGCCGGAAAAGGTGCACTCATTGACAGCTAACACAGGCTTACTTGTCAAAGTAATAATCGCTGGCACACCGATCAAACCTGCTCGGGTGAATTTACGGCGTGATTGATTTATTTTTTGCTTGCTCACTTGCTTCTCTTTTTCGTTGGTGAAGGCAGTTTCATCTTCTGGCATTTGACCGTCATTCATACTTAGCGCTCCCGGCGTTTAGTTGATCGCTGTCAACTAAAAAGTTTTATTCATAGAAATTTATATAGTTAATGACTCAAAGTAAGGCAATTTACAGGCCAACTGAAAAAAAACAGAATTATCTCAATAAATTCAACTGAGTAACCTATAAAATCCAGTATCAGCCAGACACCACTGTAAAGATCAACGACGCCCATTTTAAGGATTGTTATTACACAGGCATTACGCCTAGCAGGAAAACATATTTTTTTTTCGAAAAATCAATGCATTGAATGGAAACAATCAAATTTGAATAAGTTTAATTACAGCGCTTGTTCTATTGTAAATATTTTACATACTTGAAAAATATTTACAATACATTAAGTTACCTAACAAAGCAGGGGCTTCAAACAAATCCAATCAACCGTAAAAAAACCCGACAACGCCCATCACAATAAGCCGTTTGTATAGTTTACTATTTTATCGAGATTAAGTGATTTACACCAGCCTTGAACGCACATCAGTATAAATAACTACAATCCAGTCATTAGCTTACAGAGCAAAAGAACAGCATCATTATGAGCATCGGCACGACCCTGCTGCTGATCAAACCGGCCTTACTACGTATTATATCAAATATATCCATTGTTTTTATAGGAAATTATGGCGATTGATGCAACTCTCTCAATACATATTGCAACTCGGATTGCCAATCGACCTGCCGAATACCGAAGTGTGCAAAGATTTTATCGCAACACAGCGCTGAAGATTTAGGCCGCCGCGCCGCTGTGGGGTAATCTTCTGAGCCAATCGCCGTCAGATTCTTAGTCTGCAGCACACCATACTTTCGCCCCTCAGCAATAATTGCATTGGCAAATTGATACCAGTTAGTCTCCGGTGCGCCGCAATAGTGATACGTCCCCCAATCTGGTGTTGCTTGACGACCTGTGATTTTTTGGGCCATGTGCTCAATAACGCGAGCAATATCATGCGCCGAGGTTGGACAGCCAGATTGATCAGCGACGATGCTTAATTCATCCCGCTGCTTTGCCAGCCGCAGCATGGTCTTGACAAAATTGTTACCAACCGAACCATAGACCCAACTCACCCTCAATATAATATGTTTTTCGCACTGCAGGCGAACTTGTTGCTCGCCCTGCCATTTGCTTTGCCCATAAACGCCGAGTGGTGATACCGGATCTTGCTCGGTATACGGACGCGTCATTGTGCCATCAAAAACATAATCAGTAGATAAATGAATCAGTGGGATATGATATCGGGCACATTCAATCGCCAGATGGCTTGGTCCATCACGATTAATAGAAAAAGCAATATCGTGTTCAGATTCCGCCCGATCGACAGCGGTATAAGCCGCCGCATTGATCACCAAATCAGGTTGATACGCCCTCAATTGAGAAGCCACTTGCCCTGCATCCACGATATCTAACTGATCACGACTACCGGCATACAACGACCATTCAGACCGCCTCATTAAACGTTGAATTTCACTGCCCACTTGACCTTGGGCACCAGCTAACAGCACTTTCATTCGCTAGCATATTCCGGTAACTCTTCTGGTTTAATATCCTGCAGTCGTGGATTTCTTGTGTCTTTTTTAGACAATAAGACAGCGTCGAGTGGCCATTCGATGGCCAGCTGCGGATCATTCCACAACACACCACGCTCTGAAAGCGGATGGTAATAGTCGGTGCATTTATAAACGAAATCTGCCACTTCAGATAACACACAAAATCCATGTGCGTAGCCTGGCGGCGCATAAAACTGCTGGTGCTTGGTATCATTTAAAACAATGGACACATGCTGACCATAAGTTGGCGAATCCGATCGGATATCAACCACCACATCAAACACTTCTCCGCGGGTGACATAAACCAATTTGCCCTGCGGTTGCTTGCACTGATAATGCAACCCGCGTAATACACCCCGGCCTGAGCGTGAATGATTATCTTGCACGAAGGTCTCATTGATGCCCGCTTCGGCGTAACGTTTCGCAGAAAATGTTTCCTGGAAAAAACCACGCGTATCGCCAAACACCTGAGGCTCGATAATCAATACCCCTGGAAGTTTTGTTTCTATTATCTTCAATGTGTTAGTTATCCTTTATCATCAAACAATATGGACGTGCGAGGTTAACAACCCCATTAAATACTGTCCATAACCACTTTTCAACAACGGTTTTGCTAGTCGTTCAAGCTGATCAGCCCCAATGAACCCTTTGTAAAAAGCAATTTCTTCCGGGCAGGCAATCTTTAATCCTTGCCGCTCTTCCATTACCTGAATAAAATTCGCTGCCGCCAGCAAAGAGGCATGGGTGCCGGTATCCAGCCAGGCAGAACCACGGCCTAGTTTTTCTACATGTAATGCTTCTCGCTGTAAATATACGTTGTTAACATCCGTGATTTCCAACTCACCGCGCTCAGATGGTTTAATTTGCCTGGCGATATTAACCACCTCATTATCATAAAAATACAGCCCAGTGACGGCGTAATTCGACCGGGGCTGGGCAGGTTTTTCTTCAATATCAATCGCAATGCCCCGCTGATCAAACCCAACCACGCCATAACGTTGAGGGTCTTTGACATAATACCCAAAAACGGTAGCCCCGCAATGCCGAGATGCCGCACTCAATAAGGTTTGCTCTAAACCGTGCCCATAAAAAATATTGTCACCCAACACCAAGGTAACCGGTGAATCACCGATAAAATGTTCCCCAATCAAAAACGCCTGCGCCAAACCTTCAGGCGCAGATTGCACCGCATAGACAATATCGATGCCCCATTGTTGACCATTTCCCAACAGATTTTCAAATAATACCTGGTCTTGCGGGGTCGTAATGACCAAAATTTCCCGAATTCCTGCTAACATCAAAACCGAAAGCGGGTAATAAATCATTGGCTTATCGTACACAGGCATGAGCTGCTTACTCACCGACAAGGTTAAAGGATGCAGCCGCGTACCTGAACCACCAGCGAGAACAATACCTTTATAATTCACTGATTTTCCCTTTCAAAATTTTTCACTAAAATCACCGACTCAGTAATGAAACAGGCTAACGATTCCACTAAATCGCACCCGATGTTTACCTAGGAGACTATCCAAACCTGCTAAAATGTAATCCATGGTATAAAATCTCAGGTAAGCTTTGGAGTCATGAAGTCAATAAACCAACGCCACATAAATTCACATCATCACAATGAATTTATGTGGCAAAACAAAAAATAGGCTCATAAAATAGCACACTTGTGATCTACCAGTAATCTAGCTAAAACTCATTTTTATTCGAATCAAAGTATTATGCCTAAACAACTGCACGAATTTATTACCCTGTCCGCTGAAAAAACACCGGACGCCCCGGCCATCACCCATAAACAAGTCACGATTAATTACCAAACTTTGGCGCAACGCATCATCACCATCGGGCAAGGTTTACTTGCTCAAGGGTTAGCACGCGGTGAGCGAGTCGCGATTTATTTACCCAAGCAACCGGAAACTGTCATTGCTTTTTTTGCAACCTCGTATGCAGGTGGGGTTTTTGTGCCCATCAACCCACAGTTAAAACCAGAGCAAGTGGCCTATATTTTAAAAGATTGCAACGTTCGCCTTCTCATCACAAGCCATGACCGGCTAAACCAATTGAAACCTGTGTTAGATGACTGCCATGATTTGTTCAGCGTAATTGATACCAGCAATAAATCACCACCACCAGCAAGTCACGTACATTATCAAATACAATATTGGGAACATTTACCACAACAGCAAACCCAGGCGGCTCACCGAATCATTGACAGCGACATTGCTGCTATTTTGTACACATCAGGCAGCACTGGCAGCCCCAAAGGCGTAGTATTATCCCACAGGAATATGATCACCGGTGCAAAAAGCGTGGCAGAATATTTGGAAAATACGGCCAACGACAATCTGCTTGCCGTCCTACCCTTTAGTTTTGATTATGGATTAAGCCAGCTCACCACCGCATTTCATGTGGGTGCAAAAGTTACCTTGCTCGATTATTTATTGCCAAGAGATGTAACTAAGGCGGTAACTAAACACCAAATCACTGGCCTCGCGGGTGTTCCCCCGCTTTGGAATCAATTAGCTCAATTAACCTGGCAACCGCAAGCAAATGACACCCTGCGCTATTTCACCAACTCAGGGGGCGCAATGCCTAAAGCCACATTAAATGCGCTGCGAGCCGCCTTACCTAAGGCTAAACCCTTTTTGATGTACGGCTTGACCGAAGCCTTTCGTTCCACCTATTTATCTCCCGAACATATTGATAAACGCCCAGATTCCATCGGCAAAGCCATACCTAATGCAGCGGTCATGGTCGTCCGGGAAGATGGCAGCTTATGCGGTCCCGGCGAGCCAGGTGAACTGGTACACCGCGGTGCGCTTGTCTCTTTGGGTTATTGGAATGATTCACAAAAAACCGCCCAACACTTCAAACCCGTTCCCACCCAAGAGAGTGGCTTAACCTTACCCGAAATTGCGGTTTGGTCAGGTGATACAGTAAAAATGGATGAAGCGGGCTTCTTGTATTTTGTTGCCCGCAAAGATGACATGATCAAAACCTCGGGTTATCGAGTTAGTCCAACGGAGGTGGAAGAAGTCATTTATGCCTCAGGCCTGGTATCAGAAACGGCGGTATTGGGGATTGCACATCCGGTTCTCGGACAGGCGATTGTGGTCATCGCCACCCATGCCAATCAGGGCAATCCCGAAAAGTTATTAGCCGAATGCAAAAAACGCCTGCCTAACTTCATGCTGCCGAGTCATATTGAATTTATTGAAACCCTGCCAAAAAACCCCAATGGCAAAATTGATCGCAAACAGCTGTCGCAAAAATATGCCTCATTATTCCAGGAATAACACACCATGAAAAGTATCCCACAGCACCCTCCCATGGATCAATTTACTACACAAAATAACAGTTTGGTCGTCGGAGGCGTAGAGATACCCCAACTCGCCGAACAAATTGGCCAAACCCCTTTTTACGCCTATGATCGCCAACTAATTAAACATCGAGTGCAATCCCTGCGCAATACCTTACCAACAGATATACATTTACATTATGCGATCAAGGCGAACCCCATGCCCGCCCTGGTGCAACTCATGGCAACCCTTGTCGATGGCTTCGATCTCGCCTCCGCGGGTGAAATGAAAACCGCATTAGATACCCATATGGCTCGTCAGCATATCAGTTTCGCCGGCCCCGGCAAAACGGATAAGGAATTACGGCAAGCCATTGCGGCGAATATTGTCATCAATATGGAGTCTGACCATGAAATGGAACGGATTGCCAAATTTGCCAACGAAATGAAGCTAATGCCAAAAGTTGCCATTCGGGTCAATCCTGATTTCGAACTGAAAACCTCCGGCATGAAAATGAGTGGCGGCCCTAAACAATTTGGCATTGATGCAGAACAAGTACCAAACACCTTAAAACGCTTAACTGAACTGAAGCTCGATTTTTATGGGTTTCATATTTTCAGTGGCTCGCAAAACTTAAATGCAGATAGCATTATCGACGCTCACAACAAAACATTTGAGTTAGCCTATCGCTTAACCGAGTTCGCCCCCTGTGCTCCCCGATTACTTAATATCGGTGGTGGCTTTGGTATCCCTTATTTTCCCGGCGATACCCGTTTAACCACTCAGCCCATTGCAGACAACCTGGTACGCTTATTACCCACAGTAAAAAATAAACTGCCCGAAGCAGAAATCGTGATCGAACTTGGTCGGTATTTAGTGGGGGAAGCCGGTGTATACGTTTGTAAAATTATCGACAAAAAAATCTCCCGCGGTGAAACTTTTTTAATTAGTGACGGTGGTTTACATCATCACCTCGCCGCCTCTGGAAATTTTGGTCAAGTCATCAGAAAAAATTATCCGACATGCATTGGCAATAAAGTCACTGGGGAACAAGCGCAAGTCAATGTGGTCGGCCCACTATGCACTCCGCTTGATATTTTGGCGAATAAAATGTCCTTAACCCAGGCCGAGGTTGGCGATTTCGTGGTAGTTTTCCAATCAGGTGCGTATGGATACACGGCTAGTCCAGAAAAATTTCTGAGCCACCCCGCTGTCATCGAAGTGCTGGTATAAAGGTCGTATCTACCATAATTCCGCAAGCGCCTATACTCAGCTCGGGCATAAACTATCATTGTCACATCCCCCACTTGATGAGTTTAGCATTGGACAATCGAGAAGACTGTCCAATGCCGGTTTTTAATGATTATTTTTCATTATCTACGGTGGCAGCACCGAAACATTAGCGAGCCTGTTAGATCATCTCGCCTAAATGCCCTAAAAATATTCATGAGCCCCCACATCGATTTGATTTTTGACAAACCGCTTTATTAAAAAAGCATCATCAGTAATTTCATATTGAGCGGCAGCATTTCCTGCTTCTGCGCTAGATATAGAAGCACCCGCGTCAATGGCTTGAGACGTTGTCTGCAAGCCAAAATGTAAATTGTCATAGCCAACAAATTCAGCTTTATCAGTCACTGCAATATTGGCATTTTGAGAAGTCCACGTCGCCGCAAACTCACCATTCCCTACAAATAAATTATTTTCGCCAACCAGCTCTATGCCCGGCTTAGCACGAATAAACACCCCACTATGACGTCCATTAACAATGGTATTATTGGCCATATATAAACGGTTTTTACCGGCGCTTAAACCTTCCATACCAAAGGCAATAATGGTTGAATTTTCTGCCTCGGCAGATTGCTGTATTACATTACCAATGAGCATCGCATCACCACCACCCGACACGTCCACTTGGTAACTCGCACGCCCCGTGCGACCATCAAATATTCTATTGTAAAAAAGCTGATTAACACGTGCTCGAGTTTTTACATTGTGACCGACCACCGCGCCATGCAATACACTGTATAACAAATCAAAATGTGCAATTCTTCCTATGTAAATATTATGCACTCGACCATTGCTTATCCCATTGTTGATAAACCGAGAAAAAGCCACACGGATCGTCGCTTTTTCTATATTGCTAGATAAAATACCACTTTCGTTGTTTTCAAAAGCACAATTACTCACTTTTAATAACTCACCTTCTGCGCGAATCCCCGCGCCATTTTTATCCCTCACCTTTGCGTCTTTAAACGTGATATTCTGTACTTCAATGTGCTTGCCTTGAGTCACCCAAATCGCTTTACCTTGTGCAGATTGCCCATTGGCGTGTAAAACCACCCCTTCTGGTACACCACAAATCAGCAAATGTTGCTGTTTCCAAACCGCTACATCTCCCGAATAATCACCCGCCATAATCACAACTCGATCGCCATCATTCGCTCGTTGTGCTGCCTCGCTGGGCTGTTTTAATAACTCGCGATGCCCCACCTTGATATCTTTACCCGTCACATCATTATCGGTAATTTTCAGCCGCAGCATGGCGCTTTCTCCCAATGTGACATTCGAAGCCGTATGCATTTGCAAATCCAAAAACTCATCACATTCCGCTTCAGTGTCATCGCGAATAGCAACGCTAATGCTCGCCGTTTGTTCTCCGGGAGAAAAAACTAAACGCCCATTCGACACGAGTGAAAAATCTTCATCAGGCAAGGCGCTACCTCGAAATTTTATGACAACAATAACGGGGACAGAGCTAGGCACGCTTAGCGTCGCCGCCACATTAATGATTTTATCCGCTTCGTCAATGATTAGCTCGGTTGTATCAAAATTAATCTCAGGCAATGGCGTATCATCAATCACTGAAACCATCATCAAATTTTCAGTGACACCTTGCTTGGTGCGAAATGTTATATTTAACGGTTGACTGAATTTAATCGCAAATTCTTCTTCCCCCTCCACCACACTGTCTTTGACAATGGGAACCATAATATTTTTTGTGGTTTCACCCGGAAGAAAAACAATGTCACCCGATTGTGCCACAAAATCCTGCGGTTGATCGGCAGAAATTTCTACGGTTTCATAATGAACGGTGGCTTGTTGTTTCGCCGCATGTGACAGCGACACAACGATATTCGCCTGTAACTCCGATTCATTCACCCGTACTTTTTCTATCATTAGATAGGGTTCACTTACACTACATGACGTGATCAATAAAAAATTGGCCATCACTGCCAATAACATTAACCATCCTTGAATCCCTTCAATTCTCATACGATACAGCCCCCCTAAACGACTTGTAATAATTCATGAAGACGAATAATACCATAACAACGTCCATCATCCACAACGGGTAAAACGTTAAGCGGTGAACTTCTTTCCTCCATCACTTTTAAGGCTTGCACCGCCATTACCTCCTGACTAACCACCGTTGGTGCTCGAATCAATACCTCATTGATGGAGAGAGAAAAAATTTCTGCGCCATGAGCATCCAATAAACGCCGTACATCACCATCCGTCAAAATGCCATCCAGATGACCATCACCTTCGCTAAATAAAACAATACCTAAGCCATATTGGCTCAATGCCACAATTAAATCTTTAATCGAAGACTCACTGGGTTTTAGCACGGCACACTGATCTATCGCCACCATGACATCCCTCACTTGCAATAACAAACGACGCCCCAAACGCCCTCCAGGATGATAGAGCGCAAAATCATTGGGTTGAAAATCATTGAGCTTCATGAGCGCAATAGCTAACGCATCACCAATGGCCATGCTCACCGCCGTTGATGCTGTTGGTGCTAAATCATAGGGACAAGCCTCTTCCGCCACACCACCATCGAGCACGGCATCCGCATACTTAGCCAGTGTTGACTGGGAATTGGCGGTAATCGCAATAATTTTGGCACCAAGCTTTTTGATGACAGGCAGCACTTCATTTAATTCATTACTTTCGCCGCTTTTACCTAAGGCAATGACCACATCATTTTTTTGCACAATACCAAGATCACCATGCGCCGCTTCTGCTGGATGCATAAAAACCGCTAAGGTGCCAGTACTGCTCATAGTGGCGGCAATTTTACGTGCCACCAAACCTGACTTGCCCATCCCGGTTAACACCACCTTACCATCGCTATCCATAATCAGCGCTAATGCATCAAGATACACCTGATCAATCGTTCCGACAATATGTAAAACCGCATTCGCCTCTTTCTGCAATACATCACGAATAACGTCGAGTGCAAACTTATTATTTTCCTTATCCATATAAATACTCTCTGAACCCACTGTCACCACCACTGGCTCTATGCTCATAATTGATGACAGACCACCTAAAATAACACCGCTATCGGCACGTTAAAAGCGCTCATCTAATCAGAAAATTTCTAAGAATTGCGTTTATCTTGATCGGGATTTAACAGAAAATGATAGGCGTCACGCAATGCCATTTTACTGGATAAGATGAGATCAGCCACTTCCCTGGCGGCTCCAGCCCCGCCGACCGATTCAGTGACCCAATCGGCCATTTCTTTGACTAAGGGATATCCATCTTGCACGGTACAGCTCAGGCCAACCTGCTTCATGACCGGGACATCAATCACATCATCACCGACATAAGCCACTTCTTCGGCATGAATATTCAGCTGCTGGATCAATTGGTCAAATGCATGTAATTTATTATGTACTCCAGAAAAAAAATATGGAATGCCAAGATCATCAATACGGCGCTGTAAAGGTAACGATTGTCGGGCACTAATGACCGCGACATCAATACCATGGCTCATCAGCAACTTAATACCCAGTCCGTCTTTCACATTAAAATGTTTAATCGACTCACCTTCGGCACTATAACTTAAGCTACCATCGGTTAATACCCCATCGACATCAAAAATAACCAATTTTATTTTTAATGCTTTTTTTTGAATCCCTTCGCTAAGATGACTCATCATGCCAAGGTATTTTCAATATCGCCAGCTTCTTTACAAGCTTGGTCAATTTTCACCAATACTTTAAGCAAAGCTTCCATCTTATGCAATGGCCAGGAGTTAGGACCATCACTCATCGCATTATCTGGATCGGGATGTGTTTCCATAAATAAGCCCGCGACGCCGACCGCCATCGCCGCTCTCGCTAATGCTGGCACCATTTCCCGCTGTCCACCCGACTGATGACCCTGACCACCGGGCAATTGTGCCGAATGGGTCGCATCAAATACCACCGGTGCCTGAGTCTCTCTCATGACGACCAATGAGCGCATATCAGAAACCAAATTGTTATAACCAAATGAAACACCTCGCTCACATACCATAATATTTTCATTGCCTACCGCACGCGCTTTATCAACCACGTATTTCATATCCCAAGGGGCTAAAAATTGTCCTTTCTTAAGGTTCACGGGCCTACCTGCCGCCGCAACCCGTTGAATAAAGTTGGTTTGGCGACAAAGAAAAGCCGGTGTCTGTAGTACATCAACAATCTCACTCACTTCGTCAAGCGGAGTATCCTCATGCACATCGGTTAAAATCGGCACACCGATTTGTTGTTTCACGTTATCCAAAATACGCAAACCGCCCGCGAGTCCTGGTCCACGAAAACTCGACGCCGATGATCGGTTTGCTTTATCAAATGAGGATTTGTAAATAAATGGAATACCAAGCCGCCCGGTCATTTCCTTTAACGCGCCGGCGGTATCTATCGCCATTTGCTCGCTCTCGATAACACAAGTCCCCGCCATTAAAAAAAAAGGCTGAGTCAAACCAACGTCAAATCCACATAATTTCATCGTATCTCCTACAGTCTTTGCACTATTCATAATAGCGATGGAACAGATGAACCAAGTATTGTGCAAAACAAAAGTCATACCTTACCATAAGAAGCGCTTTATGATGAACTCATGCCCCTGGTGTCTGCCAGAGTTGGAGCGGATAAAAAATGACCAAAAGGTGGTATATCAACCGTTTTGAGGGCAACTCATTCGCTAAACGATACGGGATGATGCTGATGAAACTAGAAAAAAATTGGAGAGTAAACACAACAGGAAATATCTTAAGAAATAAAAAAAGAAAGGATTAGTTGAATAAACAAGAGACATTCTATGCTATTTTTTTATGATACTAATTATTATCCTACTTCTTTAAAGCTATCTCAACCAAAAACCCCATCCTTCATCCAACATTGTTCTTTACTAGCAAATCATTTTCATGATTGAATACCTTTAACCCAAGCCAGTGTTATATGTTCAACATCTGCACGCCAATTAGTACTAGAAAACGTATGATTTGCTGTCGATAATTTTCTAAACTCCACGGATTTCTTTTTTAACGTTTGATCCCATTCATGAGAATTCTCAATCAAATCACAAAATTGATCCGCCGTCAGATCATTTCCGCTCAGGATAATCAGGGTATCCCCATTAAAACGCTTTAATCCCTCCAACATACGGTCAGGCAACGAAGCCACGCTGTTACTATCCGCACCCCTCTCACCTTTATCAACATAAGCTGTTCGTGATAAATCAAAGAGGGATCTCAAGGAACGTCCAAAATGGAACTGACCGGTTAATAATTTTTTCCAAAGGCCATGACTTAGCAAGCGAGTTAAATAATAATGTTTTAAATACGCTTTCGCCTCACCCGCTTCTGTTTTCACCCAAGGATTAAGCAAAACCATCCCTTTCACACGCTCATCTGAATATCCATAAAATAGTGCAGCTGAGGCCGCATCGCATAATCCCCATAATATGACATTTTCAAGTTCAGGGACTTGCTGAAAAAAAACATCAATGACCGTCCTGATATCTTCATTGACATTCTCAAATGTACGGATATCTCCACTGCTATCACCCATCCCTCGATAATCGAATCGCATCACAGGAATTCCGTTATTGGCCAGCACTCTAGCCAATAGAAGAAACTGACGATGACTTCCCACTCGATATTGTGGTCCTCCGACAACAATTAAAACGCCTTTTGAATTTGACTGCTCAGACTGATGAATAATACCCATTAAATGCTGTAAACCACAATCAATAACAACGGGCTGCTCATTGATCTTCATTGAGTTGCACTCACTAAGATATCTACCGTTGAATCAAGCAATGAGGGAACATCAACTATTTCTGTCGCCATCCAAAACGGAGGACCAGTGACTTTTTCAACGGAAACATCAAGACCTTTCTCTTTCATTAAATCAATCATTTTTTGATTTTGTATCGGTATCGAACGATTTTCATCAGAGACAATCTCAAACCAGAAAACTCGTGCACGAAGACAATCCAAGCAACTAATAAATTTCGCCTCCCCCAATCCACTCGCTAGCTTAGGTGACAACATATAACCTGCCACCTCCACTGACTGCCCCTTCACTAGAGACGCTTTAATCTCTTTAACCGTCAGTTTATTCGCTGAAGCCTTCGACATGTCAGCGGCAAGTTTAAGACGAAGAAACTGAGATAAAAAAACATCGCCATTGATAACAGGTTGCCACAGAGTAAAACAATCAATACGCGCCAATATTTCTTCAGGCAATTGCGCCACTAAAAGCGCCCCAGAACGCATTGAAAGTAGTGAAACATTCATGATGTTTTTTTCAGAAAACCAATCGATACAGCATTTTAAATCCTCAATCCATTCGACCCAAGTCGCCTCTGAAAAATCGCCTTCACTATCGCCTGTTCCATACAAATCTGGCAGTAATACAGTAAAGCCGGCCTCAGCTAATCGTCGAGCTTGCTGTGACAACATACGTCGAGATTTATTCATCTCTTCAGCAAACGGAGGAACAACAAGCACAGCCCTCCCATTACATCGATCTGGAATAGGCAAAAAAGCCAGACAGAAAAATCGGCCTTGCAAACCATCTAGATAAAATGGATGAAGCTGATATTGCCGATTATTCACGTGCTTCCAGCTTATTCTCTACGAAAGACACCAAACTACCAATCGTCTCAAAGGTTTCTGCTTCAATTTCATCATCATCAACGACAAAGCCATAATTGTCTTCCAAAGCGGTAATGACAGACACAACGGCCATTGAGTCAAACTCTGGAATACTGCCTAAAAGAACGGTTGACTCACTCATATCATTGGTACCTTTTAACTGCAAAGTCGCCACTAATATCTGGATTATTTCATCACTGATCACACAAGACTCCTACAAAACTCAATAGTTAATGTCATTTTCACGTATATTTATAAAAACCTGCGCTCTTTTCCGCTGACTTGTCGATATATGGATATACGGGGATATTGACGAAAACATGATTTGCACCGATCCAATCAGTAAAAATAGCTGCGATGCGAGAATACGCGCACCGAGCCGCTTATGACTTCTCAGCGAAGAAACATTAAATGCAGAAATCCGGCTCACGGTCCCGACTACCCCCTGACGACTCATATACCGATTTGCATGCTCCCACAATTTGGCAAAAGCCAGACTAAATCTAAATTTAGGCACAATATAGACATCGTAATCCCAGCAAGCAAGCCCTTTGGGTAACGGATGATAATCACACAACACCTCGTCTTCTCTATAAATCTCAGTCGCAAGCCAAATATATCCAGCAAAAGTTTCATCTTTAAACACACAGAAACAAATAGAACCTTCACTGTAACGCCATTGAATCACGTCACTTGAGCGTGGAAATAACTCGGTCTCAGGGTCATCAGCATAAATTTGTCGAATCGTTAAATTCTTACCCCGCGCGGCAGAGATAAGTGGTTCATTAGAAATCGGCTGTAATGTGAGATAATATTTGATCACACTCATATTACCCGAGCTAATTTTTCCTAATATTTTACCAAGCATATAATAACATGCATTTAAAGCACCTAATTCAGCCTTTAAGCCCATAAACTTAGCAAACATATCTAAAGTCACCCTACCCACGTGATGATTAAAAACAAACCGCAACAGAAACAAGGCACGCTATATTATCGACTTCCACCAGTCGCCTAGCAACTACCTATTTCGCCCTATACTTCCACAGAAATACAACAGCTATTATCCACCGCTACCTCATAACTTTGAATATCTCTCAATCAAAAATACATATTTAGGAAATATCGAAGGCCAGATTGATGAGCTCTGATAGAAAAAATGCAAGCATAGCTGAAAATTGAAGAACACGCCAAGATGACCTACCGGCAGGCACATAAAGTGTATTTAATTGTCTGACCTAATTATATACTCCTCGGTAATTGCCCTTTCATCCATTCAATCGTTCTTTATCTACAGAGCAATCGCTCTATAGATATAATGATATAACAAGGGACAAAAACAACCGTTTTAGGGGACGATTTCATGCCATAAATATGGCATGACCTTAACTGTCAAAATAGATGGAATCTTTAACCAGTTGTTTTAATTAATTTTTGCAGAACGATAGCCCTACTTCTACTCCCCGTAATCGGAAACACCAAATCCAAGAAACGAACGCCAACGGCGAGTACCACAATATTATTTATTCTTTCAAAGAATCCATGGCCTATGAGAAATGAGTTTAAGCAATGACACACACCTGATTTCTTACCTCAATACCTATTTCTTCGAAGCCTCAAATTTCTTAATTTTTCTATCCAGCCCCGTCAACGGATAGCCAAGTTTAGCGGCCTGATCAGCATATTTCTTTGCCTCATCGACCTCTCCTATATCAATCGATAACAAACCGAGCATATACAATATCTCCGAAGACTTCTCATCTGCAATCTCATTTCCTTGTAGGAATATTTTTTTTGCTGCAACAATATCTTTCTTATCCTTATAAATTAAGCCCAACAGAGTATATGCATTAATACGTTGAGGATGATGCTTTATCACCTCCTCTAGAAACCTGATGGCAGTATCATATTCTTTCAACCCTCGATAGGCTCGGGCAATTGCCACAGAATACATGGCCCACCAAGGTGAAGAAACCTCGGTCCTATCGTAGGAAAACATCACATCGGCGATGGCTCCTCGGTACAGTCTCTCCCTCTTTGCTGAGGAAGCAGCAGCCATGGCACGATCAAGATGGGTTATACCTGCACAATAATGCCAAGCACCCCCGTTTCGATCGCCAATTTTAAACCACGTGTCGGCTTCGCTTTTTGGCACTCTTTTCCAAAACCCATTTCGCTTAGCAACATCCAAGTGTGCATACATGGCCTGACAGTAATGCGGCCAACGTACAAACTCCACCTCTGTCGGTGTAAAGTTAAAGGCAGCCACATCACAAATTACGACATAACACATAAAAAAACCGATTATAAATAACCGCGCCTTTTTTGCTTTTTTAGTAAATACCAATCCATACCTCCTTTTTCCTAGCAATCCACACCGGGCAACAAACATCAGAATGAATAAATATTAACATAATTATTAGAGATATAATAAAAAAACAGAAATAAACAACGCCAATAGCAACAATAATTAACCCATTTAGTCAAACCACCTCGTTTGGAGTTACGACCAATTTGAAACATAAAAAACGACAGCGAGTCATCGCAAATTCAACGATAGAATTCATCAAAAAAGGGTTAATATGCTATCAGCCATGCCGCGATCACTATATAAACCACGCAAATTGATCATTTAGGGAAGTACGCCTAATCGAGTGCAAAGTGCACACCTAATCGGATTGTTTTTGATCAAAAAAAACACAATGCCAAAGATGAGCAACGAAGAACCTCAACTGAGTGAGTGATACACTAATTTCACAACGCTTTCAAATGAAGCTATGTTAAAATCAGAAAATTAAGCCAATACCAACTGAATATAAATTCAAGACAAAACGAACAAGCACCGAAATCTCTGAATATACAAAAAAAGTCAACCACATCTTAATGTGGCAATGATCAATGACATATAAGACTAGATAGCAGAATTATGAACAACTTTATTTTTTGGCAGAATTTAAATAAGAACAATCTAAATATTGACCGCGTCAAACACGCCCTTGCAAGCACCACAAACAGCGGTAAATTTGAACAATTGTTTTATAATGAATCAGACGGACTCATGTTTTGTTATCGCAACAACAGACCACTGCTTCAAGAGAATGACAAAACTCTGTTCTTCTCTGCTAACAACGATATCAACTATAAAAACAGTCAAGGCCTGACTGCCGCTCAGACGGTAATAAACGATTTTACCAACTCGGGTAAAATTGACATCTCTCTATTTTCAAACAATTTTTCTTTTTTACTCATTAATAAATCGACGGCGACAATCACGGTCGCAATAGACCGATTTGGCATCGAAAATTTATACTATTGCAAGGTGAATAATACATTTGTTGTCAGTTCGTCTATTGAAGCTATTTTAGCCTTGCACCCCGCGTCCTTTACGATATCGAATCAAGCGATTTTTGAATACATCTATTCTCATATTATCCCCAGTCCATTTACTATCTACAATGAGATTTATAAATTAGAACCAAGCCAAGCAATTACCGTGACAGAAAAAAACCTCACCAGTGAAATCTACTGGCTACCTCACTTTTCTGAGGCGATGACAAAAAGTATAAATAATTTAGAAGAAGAAACAAGATCGCTTCTAAATGAAGCGGTGAAAAAACTCAACACTTCAGAAACGACGGCGGCTTTTCTCAGTGGAGGTCTTGACAGTTCCACCGTATCGGGATATCTAGCCAAAACAAGCACTAAACAAGTATCAACATACACCATGGGCTTTGCAGAAGCGGGCTATGATGAAACTGAATACGCAAAAATTGCGGCCAAACATTTTAATACAAAATTCAGAAGCTTATACGTAACACCCAATGATGTAGCTAACGTCTTTTCTGATGTTATTACCTCGTACGATGAGCCTTTTGGTAATTCCTCGGCGATCCCCTCATATCTTTGTGCAAACTTTGCAAAATCCGAAGGGAAAACAACCATACTGGCCGGTGATGGGGGTGATGAAATTTTCGCGGGTAACGAGCGATATGCAAAACAAATGATTTTTGAGTATTATGAAAAAATGCCTAACATAGCGAGGAAAAACCTATTAGAGCCTATTTTTCTAAACTCGCTACCTTACACAAAAATATTTCCATTTTCTAAACTAAAAAGCTATATCGAGCAGGCCAACATATCAATGCCAGATCGAATGGAACGGTATAACTTCATTAATCACTTCAATGCTTCCACTATTTTTACTCATGATTTTCTAGCAAGTATAAACCAAAATTTATCACTCGAACAAAAGCGAAAAGTGTACAACAGGCCTGACGAAGCCTCTATGCTCAATCGTATGTTATATATGGACTGGAAGTTTACTTTAGCAGATAATGATCTAATCAAAGTGAGTCAAGCATGCAAACTGGCAGGCATCAAAGTACGATACCCTATGTTAGATACTCAGCTCGTAGAATTTTCTACGCGCCTACCTTCTGCACTCAAGATGGAAAGACGACAATTACGCTCTTTCTATAAAAAAACATTCAAAGGATTTTTGCCTCTTGAAATTATCAACAAGCCAAAACAAGGCTTTGGACTACCCTTTGGCGAATGGCTAAAAAAATCACCAAAGCTACAAGAACAAATTTACGACAATTTAAGCAGCTTAAAGCACCGAAACATTATCAATAAAAAGTTCATTGATGAAATCATTCATATTCACCGCACTCAAAAAGCATCCTCTTATTATGGAAATATGGTATGGATATTAGCCGTACTACAAGTGTGGTCTACATCTCGCCGGCTATAATACTAACTTAGCTAAAATCCATAAGACATCATCCACACACAGTAAACAATAAATTAAAAAGCATGGCTACAATTAAAAATGTCAACAAGCAAATTGCTAAAGGCTCGATATGGATGGTTTTGTTTAAGCTCATTGAAAAATCAATAAGCATCATTTCGACAATCATACTGGCGCGACTTTTAAGTCCAGAAGATTTTGGCCTCGTCGCTATTGCACTCATCGTTGCTAGTTTTCTAGAGCTACTACGCGCATTCAATTTTGACATGGTGCTGATACAAAATCAAAAAGCCACTAGAGAACACTACGATACTGCATGGACATTTAACATTATTACAACAACATTCGTCGCCCTTCTGCTAATCGCTTTAGCCCCCCTCGCCACTAATTTTTATGACGACACACGATTGTACGATATTTTTCTTGTCTTATCTTTTGGTATATTCATTTCCGGCTTTGAAAATATTGGCACTGTCGCCTTCAGAAAAGAATTAACTTTTCATAAAGAATTTGTTTATTTACTTGGAAAAAAACTCATTGGCTTTATCATAGGAATCAGTCTGGCACTATATTATAAAAACTATTGGGCGTTAATCGGCGGAACAATAGCAACCTATATTGGCGTAGTCATACTCAGTTTTGCTATACATAAGTATCGCCCCTCATTCTGCCTTAAAAAAGCCAAAGAGTTATTTAGCTTTTCTGGCTGGTTATTATTAAATAATACACTCAATTTTTTAAACTATCGGATGCCAGAAGCTATTATAGGTAAATTTTCTGGCACAACGGCACTTGGATTTTTTTCTTTATCCACCGATATCACGAAGCTGACATCGACAGAAATTGTATTGCCAATAAACCGCGCCGCATTTCCTGGATACTCCAAACTCAACCAAGATTATATCGCATTAAAAGATAGCTTCCTAAATACGCTTGGCATGATCGCTATATTAACATTTCCAGCCTCACTTGGTTTTTCTGCCATTGCACCGATCATGGTACCTATTTTACTCGGAGACAAATGGATTGAAACCATTGTCATCATGCAATTACTTGCCATATCAGGGCTAGTTGGATCCATCTCGGCCATCCAGATGATTTATCTTGCCATCGGAAAACCACAAATCATGACTCGAATTTTTTTAATAAAATTCATCGTCACTACACCGATTTTTATCTTCATGTTATATGAGTACCAACTCGCTGGTGCAATAGTTGGACTCATTATATCATCCATATTAATGCTACCAATTAATTTTTATCCTATTCAAAAAGAACTCAAGATAAAAACAGGAGAACTAATCTCAAAGTTTCTGCGACCCGCACTGGCGGCGACAATCATGTTCATCACTCTTACAATCGTTATTAATACCCAAATTATAAATGATCAACATCAATATTCTTTTATATCATTAATACTCAATGTATTACTCGGCGCTTTTATGTATGTCATATCGATGCTCATTCTTTGGAAAATGGCTAAATATCCCAACGGTAGTGAACAACAGATTTTAACCATACTTAAAGAGCAACTATCCAAACATTATAAACGAATAAAAAATATAAATTGAAACAAAATTTCATATTACGACCAACCGTACAAGGTAACATATGAACAAAATACAAGCCTGCTTTTTTATACCCGTATGCGCTTCGGACAAGCAACGCGTACTTTGGACGATAGAGAGCATACGAAAATTTTGCAACAACTATATTATTTATGTACTCGTGGATGGAATGAAGCCAGATTTTGAAGATCTATTTGATGAATCCGAAGATTTAATCGTTATATTTATCGATAAACCAACTAATCGCCATTGGGGACTCATATGGAGAATGCAAAATAATGGTATGCGTCACGCTTTAATGCGCAACGATCTAGATGATGAATGTATTTTTGTAAAAATCGATGCCGATGCCGTGATCGTACGTGAAGAATACATAGAAACCGCCCAGCAATTTTTTCGCAACAATCCTCGGGCAGGGCAAGTTGGCCAAGTGTTCACAAATATAGTAGGCCTTCCACTCAAAAACAAAGGCTGGAAAAATTATTTTGAAAATCGTTTTAAGCCATTAGGCCTGCTTAAGTTATGGGCAAAATACCTGCAAGAAGGCTTTGGGCCACTAAAAGCATACCAACTAACAACGCAATTTAAGCACATATTTGTCGTTGCCGCAAAAAATGGATATATCAACGGGTGCTTTGCCATTGGTGGGAGCTACATGTTGAGAAAAGCCGTTGTCGAGGTAATGGAAAAAAATGATTTATTATTAAACTCTCCGCTATGCTTCATCCCCGATGTTGGGGAAGATGTATTAATGACCCCACATGTTTATTATGCGGGCTACGAAGCCGATGACAGCATTGGCGAAAATGGACTATTCGCGGTCTATGGCGAAGAACTGCTAGTACACCCAATGCAATTAAAAAAAGATGGGAACTATATTATACACCCTTTAAAATATGGCTACACAAGAGAGGAACCAAAGCTCAGTGAGCTTGACTGTATTAACCTTCTATTGGACAAATAAGAATATGTCTAAGGAATACATGAAAACAGCGAATAATGACGGCAAACATTTTAGAAAAATAACAATGCATTTAAAACTACCTACAACTATTTAACAAAATGAACGTTTGGAAATCGACTGGCTATGGAATACTGATAAACAGCTTCATTTTTATAATAAGCCCCTGAGAAAAAATAAACATCTTTATCCATTAGTGCAGATAAGATCATCACATGCAACCTATCTGTATAGATAGCCTTATACTTATTAATAACTTTCATCATGCTACATACAGATTCGACACTATATTTTTCATCAAAAACCATCGGATGAAATATATTTGATAAATCTAAATTCCCCTTTAATACCTTTTCCTGTCGACTCTCAATATCAACACGATATGCATCCAGGCGCGAACCTGTAATAAACCTGCTGACTCCCCGAAAACCGCCAGATAATGCCACTAAAGCAAATTTTAGATTCTGTTTCATTGCTTTTGCATAATCCACATGCGTACAGTAAGACTTAAAAAATTCCATCGTATCAAACCCTAAAGCCATATCATGACTGATAAAGACATTCGCTTGTATCGCTTGTTTTTTAACATATTCATAAGTTATCAATTCACGGCAGAAAATATCAACATTATCTCCAAAGCTATTTAGCAAATCCACATGCGAATCAATTGTATGAGGCAAAATAACTAGCCGAGAAACTTCTCTATGGTGCATGCCAAGAATATTTCGTGCGTAATCATAATAAGAAACTAAATTTCCTCCCCCACCATAGACCAGTACTCTCCCCTTAAGCGACATATTCTTTTGATACATTTCATACCGTACACCCAGTTTATTAAACTGCTGCAATGTAGCACAAAAAATAAGCGAATCTCCCGCATTCCCTGGGTTGGGTAAATAAACGACTTCGTCATCACTCATATCTGCTAAATATTCTACAGGGTTCATTTACTATATCTCTAAGTTTGCTTATATTTACGTTACACATTTCGAGCAGTTTTTAACTCTGCTCAAACACCATTCATTATGCGAATGCGAGTAATTAACTAATGGTGGAAATTATTTCGTCTAAAATATTTATCAATAACACTCAGCATATACACGATAAACTTATTAAATATAACAGTTTTTATACACCTATTTTGGTACAATCCAGTAAATATTATCTGCCAAACGCAGATAATACTAGAACAGTTCGTATCAATACACTTTTATTAAAACGGAAACATAACATTGAATACACAACTATTAATCACAGGCGGGAAACTAAGGCCAAATGGATTTGAATTGGGCGAAGGAAAATATTATGGTTGTGCTAAATTATTGAAAATTGACACAACTACCTCAGAGGTATCCGAGTTGCTTTATATAGACAAAGGCAACGAAAATTCCCCAGACGAACATCCAAATCTCGAATTTACCGTCGGTGATGTTGATCATAACAACCTCTGGCTCGCCATGGATACTGAAATAAGATTATATCAGTATCCTGAACTGAAACTCATCAAAGTCTTCTCTCACCCCAGCTTCCATAATGTACATTCGGTGGCGGTACGTGGTGACGAATTGTACGTGACTTCAACTGGGCTAGATACTGTTATTGTTCTTGATAAAAATAGTGGAAATATTAAACAGTATATGAATGCTGAAGGTAAACCCACTTGGCATCGATTTGACAAAGAGACGGATTATCGAAAATTACACTCAACAAGGCCGCATGATTGCCATCCAAATTATATATTTTGGATTGGAAATGATCCTTGGGTCACCCGCTGTACTCAAGAAGATGCCGTTAAGCTAACAGATGTATCACAACGAATAGCCATTAGCGGCCCAGAAAAAGAGATCAGCGTCCATGATGGAATCGTCGAAGGAGATTATATCTATTTCACTTCCGTTGATAGCTACATTATAGTCGCAGATATTAAACAACAAAAAGTAGTGGAAACCTTTAATATCTCCAATCTTAAAGGTTACGGTGGTTTGCGTGGCTGGTGCAGAGGACTTTATATCGCCGGTGATATACTTTACGTTGGCTTTTCTCGCCTTAGAAAAACCCGCCGTATCGAAAAAATTGAATGGGTAAGTCGATTAATCAATAAAGGAAAAACGATAGAAGATTGCTCAGTATTAGGGATAAATATGTCTACCAGGGAAATTGTCTCCGATTATATTATCCCAACAGATATGATTGATGCAGTATATTCGATTCTCCCCGAACCAAACAAAACATAACAACACTAAGTCATGTTATATCATGCGACGAGCCTATTGTTATGACTAAAGACATTATTATCTAACATCAGCAATAAACATAATTTAGCTGACAAAGTAATACGTTAAAAATAGGCTCTAACATCCATTTATGCGAGCATACTGAGTTTTTTATCCAGTTTTGTTTTTCGCTTCATCTGGCGTGTTTTTAAAACAGCCGGTTAAATTGAATTGATATGCTGTTTAGCCATAACCAAATATCTCCCTTTTTTAAAGCGATGTGTTCCAATAAAGTGAAATAATTTGACTTTGGACTCATCAATTTCTGGCTCATAAAAGGGATAATATTGATATGGTAAAATACGACTATTCTCGCTATTAGCAATAATATAATTAGATGCGACTTGCTCACTCCCCCATTCGAGCCATTTTTCCTTCCCAATCTTTTGCTCTATCTCACAACTAAAATCCGTTAACGTTTTAATTGAAGACGACTGCCTTGCAAAACCAGTCAAGCCAGAACATCCTCTAACATAAAGCCTATTCTCTGCATTATGGCAGCGCTTAAATGCTTTTTCTGCTTCGTTTTGCACATGCAGGCTAGTCCGTTCCCAAACAAGATAACTTGCATTCACGAAAGACATTTTATCAAAACCCAATTTCGAGGTAATTGTAAAGCTCTTATTATCTTTTATTGCCGCTATTATCTCATCAGGGCGCTTCAATGTTAAAATATCTGCGTCCATTTGAACAACATAAGAGTGCTCAATATTTTTTAGAATACAAATCAGCCTTTCCCATGTTCCCCCTGTTGGGAGACTATGCAACTGAAGCTCGTCGATAGAAACAATTTTTAAACCTTTAATACAGCGGTGTAATAATTCATGATTTTTTTCGGATAAATTATCAGAAACAACAATTATCGACCTTGGCGTCAAATATTGACAAAAAGAAGACACGGCTAAAAGATACATATTAATATCAGGATCACATAGCTGTGTAACAAGCAAAAAATTAGATGTGTCATCCACATTGACACAGGTTTTTTCTCTTATCAAGTTGGTTTGAACATTGAAAAAATATCGGTTCAGCTTCTTTCGTAGATTATAAAACACAACCCAATATCCTTTTAATATCTTTAGAACTTTATCATTACAATAACACGCGAACTTTATCAGTGGGTTTTAATGATCATTCACTTAAAAATCCACTCAAACGCTTCGGATATATACTCACGCTTAATGCCTCGCTCGAAAAGCTTCGGTAATGCTACGAAATGCAAATTTATCCAAATTTTCATCCCAGGGTGTGAACCTGGGTAACTCATAAATATCATCCTGAGAAGTGGCTATCGATTTCCTCGTAGACACGGCCGCTTTAAAGTTAAGATGCTTAACAACACCGACATCCTTTTCAGTATAATCCGAACTTGGCCTTCCATTGGGATAAGCAAAATACTCCACCTTATCCTTTAACAAACTTTCTAACATCTCTTTACTTTCGGCTATTTCGTTATACGAGTCTTGCCTGGATAAATTAGCTAATATAGGATGGGTATGGGTATGGGCTCCAATCATTACATTATTTCGATGTAATTCTAAAATCTCACTCTCGTTTAACATTAACGGGTCACGTTGATAGCTCGTCATCGACGTGATGCTCTCAACAATTTCTTCTCGTTTTTCATGAGGCAAATGTTTAATTTTATGTAATATCAAATTGACCAACGCCACACGTTGCTCATTATCGACACATGGCGCCTCATTCAAATTAAGCTCAGACAATGTTATTTCCCCGGAAAAAGAACGAAGAGATTCAATGATCATATCATTCCACATTATCCCTCGATTAATAAAGCTCGTTGCAATAAATATTGTGGCGGGTAAATTGTATTTTTTTAAAATGGGCAAGGCATTGGTATAATTATCCAAATATCCATCGTCAAAAGTGATACAAGCGGCGCGCTTAGGTAACGTTTTGGATTCAAGACGCTCCACCGCTTCAGCAAGAGGAATGACACAAAATGCTTCGGATAAAATCCGCATTATTTGATCAAAACGTTTAATATCCGGCTCACCTGGTAACAGAGGATCAAGATTATCCAAGACTCGGTGAAATATAAATATCTGTACTTTGCCTTTGTCATACCCCGGCAAAGCCAAACTAGCGAGCAAACGATATATTCCGTTTTTGGACATTTTCAACCTCATTTTTAAGCTGCTCCCGACATAAAACACCAGTAATCACGACGATGCTCATTAAATGATACGGCAAATCAAAATAAGCTAAACCAAGAAAAGCACCGGCAGACATATAAGCGATAATCCCAACTTGAACCATTTTGACTAGCTCATTCATCCATTGCAAATCCTCATGCCCTTTAACCATTTTTTTAACTTTGCGTGCCTCCAAAAAAACTAAAACCCAAAGTAAAAGAAAAAGCAATAAACCAACATACCCCTGCTCACCGAGTACTTCGAAATAAATACTATGCGCATCATGAAAATCATCGGGAATTGGGGCATATTTTAAAAATGCCTCAGGAGTGAACGAGCGAAACCCACCACCTATTAATGGGTGATCATTCGCCAAATTAACAGCAAAATACCAAGCATTAATACGACCCAGCGCTGATGCATCCTGCTCGTAAGTTTGTATCGTATTCATACGATCAAACCATTTGTCAGGAATAACAGGAATACCGGCAATAATTACCCCAATAATAAGCGACATCGTTAATACTTTTCGTTTTGTACCTAACCATAAAAAAAACAACATCACAAAGGCGGCTAAAAGAGCCCCTCTTGAATAAGACGTAATCACTGAGACAAAACATAAAAAAATAGATAAAACTAAACTATATTTAATATATTTATTCTTTGATACAGTAAATAAAAAATACATCAGTGGTATCACCATCAATAATGCTAGCGCCATTTCATTATTTCCCGTGATAAACGAATCGGCAGGCCCCGTTATCCTGTAGTGAAACCCAGTAGCAAGTGAAAATAATCCACCTTTTATTCCAAAAAAACCGATCGACAATACAATGACCCACACTAACTGTATTAGTCTTTCTTTGCTGTTAATAAGCATTAGCGTGCATATGATTAAAATTTGAATTTTCAACCATCGATCCAATTCGGTAAACGCGTCATCTTTATTCATAGCAAATGCGAATGTGATGATTGTCCAAAAAACAAAAACAAGCCAGCCGATAGTGACTTGATTCCAGACCAACTTCTTTTTTTCTTTTGAAAAAATCATCCCTATAAACAAAACCCCAGCAATAATGGCACTGAAAGGCATGTTATAGGCAAAACCCCATGATAAGCGATGAGGATTCATATACCCTAACCACGACCAAACATACACACCGATATGCGGGCGCATTAAAATAGACGGAATCATTCCAAATACGATGAGAGTAATAATTAAATCACGCATTCTTATTCTTCAATAAATTTTCAAATTGAATGATAACTCGCTCAGCATTGTGAACCCAGGTAAACTTTTTTTCATCAATGGTTTCTTTTGCCCGGCTAGAAATTCGTCTCCTTAACTGGCTATCTTCACAAAGTGTTTCAATCGTCCGATAAAAACTATCTTGGTTATCCGCCTGAAATAGCAATGCATTATCTTCATGACTAAGAATTTCACTTATATTATCTTTGCGAGGCGCAATAATAGCCCGCCCCAAAGCTAAATATTCAAATATTTTGAGTGGTGACGCATAATCCACGACGTCCGGCTGCAATGCAATATCGAATGCTGACACATAACTGGCCACTTGTTCTCTATTAATGATACCCGTTATGGTCACTCGGTCCCCTACATCTAACTCTTTAGCCCTTTTTTCAATACTCGCACGTGCAGGCCCATCTCCAACGATCAATAAGTGGCGAGGATATGATTGCTCGCCAACCACAAGATCAACCACTTTATCCAGCCCATGCCAATCTCGCGCAAACCCAGTAAACCCCAGAACGAGCCTCCCTTCTAACCCAAGTCTTTTCTTTGCGCTATTGATGTCTGGAATATCATCAAATTTATCACGATCAATACCATTGTGAACGACTATCATTCTTTCTTTAGGTACACCTTGCTCATGGACTTTTCCGGCTAATACTTCAGTCACGGGTAATACGCCCTCAGCGCCTTGCCAAGTATATCGCTCCGTCCATCGTGCAAGCTTCTTTAATGTGATGCTATCATATTTATTTCGCTCCTCATACAAAGGCGCGTTGATTTCCAATAATAAAGGCAGATTATATTTTTTTTTTGCCCAAATTCCCGCTGGAAAAAATAAATTATATCGCTCGTAAATCACATCAGGATTATGCTCTTTTATCGCCAAGCTGAGTCGGCGATAGGCATATATTGAATAAAAAAACTCGATAAGCTCATACAAAGCCGAAGGAACAAACTGCTTTAATAGACTAACAATCCCTCCGCCCGATCCAAATTCTGCACTTTGTGAAATAGACGGGGCAACAACAATAATTTCATGGCCAAGTTTTCGAAAAGCTTTAATCATTTCTTCAACATGAACATATTGACCATCTTTCGATGCAATTCTATGATGGTATAATATCTTCATCTCATACACCTAAGCCCCTTGAAAACAGTTTTTTCTGCCCAGGTAGGCACTTCATCCTAGTCATATTGTGTGGCATAACCTCTTACTCAAAGCATCTACTTGGCACATTAGCCAATCATTGTGTAATGGCATTGGGAGATTTTTTTCAATCACGTTTAGTCTGTAGCAATACGACTTCTTAATATCACCTTTCAGGCACATTACCTAACATAAGAATTTTGTTAAATATCTTCAGCTGTCCTTCTGTTGTTTTATTCCAGCTAAATTTTTCAGCATATTTCCGAGTGTCTGTACTGTTAGGATATTGCAAAAATAGTCGTTTCACAGCATCCATGATAGCCTCAACACTCCTATCGGCTGTTAGCACACCGGCTTCAGGTGCAGCAACGACCTCTGGCGTCCCCCACAAAGGTGTCGCGACAACGGGCGTTCCACACGCAATCGATTCCAAAAGCACATTAGCCATCCCCTCCCGGCTTGAGGCCAAGATGAGCGCATCGGCGGCGACCATGTACTTCCGTAAAACATCAGGGGTCAATGCCCCGAGAAAAACAACCCTATCGTCTAACCCACGATCCATTGCCTGCTGCTTCAACTGAGTGTCTAACTCACCATCGCCGGCAATATATAACGTAAACTCTGATAACCCTTGAAGTGCATCTATAATCAAGTGATGCCCTTTTCTTTCAATAAGATATCCAACCGACAGCAAACTTTTCCCCGAGATATTAAGCGCTTGCCTTATCTGCTCTTTAGCATCAGGGTCACCTGGGTGGAAAAAATTTAAGTCCACACCATTTCTTAACGGGGTAATTCGATCAGCAGCCATACCCAAACTGACCATTTCATCTTTTAGCGCTTGGCACACGGTAATCATTGCTGAACTATTTTTCGCAGCCCATAATATCCACTTACGTGGTAACCAATATTTAGGAATCAGATTGATATCCGTTCCCCTAGCTGTGACTACATAGGGCTTCTTGGCCACCGCTGAAATAAGTGCGGCTGAAATTCCGTCCGGGTAAAAATAATGGGCATCAATAATATCAAAGTTATATCCTTGAGCGATGATTTTTTTAATCGCTCCAATGACAAACATGGCCATCAGCAATGGCGCGATGCTCATACCAATTTTTGGAATAACAGGGTAACGAGGGTGATACAGAGTGATACCGTGTCTTTGCTCCTTAGAAGGCACCTTTGCAAATTTTGAATACTCTCCAAAACCACTTGAAAATGGAAACCAAGGAACCGGTGCAACCACGACGACTTCAACTTGACCACTGGCTAATAAATGCCGAAGACGATTTTCAACAAAAATACCCTTTTGTGGTTCTGCCGCATTGGGATAAAGCGTGCTAAATGTCAAAAGCTTAATCATTTTCGAACGACAGTATTACGCAAAAATGACTCAAACATCAAAAGTGACCATAAGGGCGCACTATGCTCTCCTATCCCCGATTGATGCTCATCAACCAGCTGTTTTAGACATTGATGATCAAAAATCCCTGCATCTCTCAACGTTTCACCTAAAACAGCATCACGCACACGCTGCTTTAAAGGACCACGAAACCAGCTCGCGATGGGGACTCCAAAACCCATTTTAGGACGATACAACACATCACGAGGAAGGTGGGGTTCAAGTGATTTTTTAAATATATACTTACCTTCCTGACCCCGAAGTTTTGTATTCGGTGCAATTTTAGCCGCCCACTCCATAAATACATGATCAAGAATCGGCACACGCACTTCCAGCGAATGGGCCATACTCGCTCGATCCACTTTCACAAGGATATCACCCGGCAAATAGGTTTTCATATCGATATATTGAATCAATGAGAGAGGATCTTTTGCTGAGGAGCGTTGAGCATGATATTTAAAAACTTCAACGGCATGATAACCCCCGAGTTGTTTCTTAAAACTTGGGCTAAAGAGCTTTGAACGCAAACCATCAACCACGACAGAAATACTATGCATATAGGCTTCAAAACTATTCTTAGCTAATGCCTGAAAGGTTGATTTCGCACGAAATACTTTTGGTGCCCAATCCATTTTTGGGTAAGCCCCACCGAGCAAACCAAAGACAGGCTTCCTCAACCCAGCCGGTAAAAACCCTCGAAGTCGCTCTTCATTCATATGCCACCGATGGCGACGATAGCCCGCAAAGTTCTCATCGCCACCATCGCCAGATAATGCGACCGTCACACGTTTTCTGGCTAGCTCACACACTTTATAGGTAGGAATCGCCGAACTATCGGCAAAAGGTTCATCATACATACTTGCCAGTTTATCTAATAAATCAAAATCATTAGGATCAACTTGTTCAAGATAGTGATTCGTTGTATATCGATCTGCGACCATTTGAGCGAATTCAGTTTCATTAAACTTTGGATCGCCAAACCCAATAGAGCAGGTGTTGACCCTCTCTCCCGGATTAAGCTGAGCCATCATCGCAACGATAGCACTTGAGTCCACACCGCCCGAAAGAAAAGCGCCTAATGGAACTTCAGATATTAATCTAATATCTACGGCTTCTCTTAAACGCTCAATGAGTTCTCGCTGAAGTTCTTGTTCATCACGGTGGTAGACAGGATCAAAATCAATATCCCAATATTCTTTGGGGTAGGTGACACCTGAATCTTTCTTAACAACTAAAGTATGTGCTGGAGGAAGCTTATGAATCGATTTAAAAATACTTTTCGGATCAGGGACATAGCCCAAAGCAAAATAATCTTCAACCGCCGTTTGCTCTATTTCTCGTGGTAATGTTGAATGAACTAACAATGATTTCAGTTCTGAACCGAAGACAAACTTACCATCGGGTAAGGTTGCATAATATAATGGTTTTTTTCCTATGCGATCACGAGCCAAAAATAGTATTTTTTTGTTGCGATCCCAAACCGCAAACGCAAACATACCACGAAAGCGCTTAACACAATCCTCTCCCCACTCTTCCCAGGCATGCACAATCACTTCGGTGTCGCTATGGGTCTTGAACTGATGGCCACATTTTTTTAACTCGATACTCAGTTCAGGGAAATTATATATCTCACCATTGAAAGTCACCACCACCGTGCCATCTTCATTCATCATCGGCTGTTTGCCACTCGCAAGGTCAATGATGGATAAACGTCGATGGCCGAAACCGACACCGGGTTCCACATGGAGACCACCGGCATCAGGCCCTCGATGGTATTGTGTTTCATTCATTCGATGCAGTAAATCTCGATCAATCTCACTGGGACCTTTAATATCGACAATACCTACAATTCCACACATTTGGTTATTATCCTCATTACTCTATCAATCGCCGATGGTTTAATTCAATGTTTTCATAGAAGGAAAGATCGGATTTAACCCATAAACTACAAAAGGAAACTATGACTCGCCAGCTAACAATGCATCATAAACAGACATATACTTTTCAACCATTTGTTGGATGCTAAATCGTTGTTCTACCGTTTTAACGGCAAATGCCCCTTGCTTTTGGATACGCTCAGGCAATTCAAGATATTCAAGCATTTTTTTAGCCATCATGTCCGGCCTCGCAGAAGGCACTAATTGCCCAGTGACTTCTGGCTGAACTAACTCGACGTTGCCACCAACCTCCGTGGCTAACACCGGCAGACCTGATGCCATCGCCTCTAAGATGGTATTTGAAATCCCCTCGGCTAATGACGGCAAGACAAAGACATCAAAGGCTTGTAATAAGTGGGCAACATCATTACTCTTGCCTGTCAGGCGAACCCATGCTTGTAATCCCTGATTATTTATAAATTTTTCAATTTTCGGTTTTAATTGCCCATCCCCCACTAGCACTAGGCGAGCTCGGTCTTTCGCCAAAGGTGATTTTTCCAACAAGTCCGCAAAGGCTTGTAACAAAGTCAGCTGGTCTTTAATCGGTTCAAAACGGCCGACTGTCCCAAAAATCACATCATCATTGCCGACAAACGCTTCTTTGAGATACTGATTGATATCCGTTTTATACGGCTTAAATTTACCCGTATCCACGCCGTTATAAAGCTGCACCACTTTACCACGCTTAATACCAACTTGATCAATCAGCCAGGCCTCAAGGTCTTTTGATAATGCAATAAAACGATGAATAAAAGGCTGGCACAAACGCCTTAAGCGTTGATATTTCGCATTACTCCCATCCACGTCATAGATATCTCGACCATGCTCACCATGCACTCGATACTTGACACCCGCTAACCCAGCAATGACAGCACCATCTATCGTTGCAATATTTCGAGTGTGACTAATATCTGGTTTTAAGCGTCTAAGCAAGCGCCATAGACGCCAATAATTCAGTGGATCTTTGCCTTCTTTTTTATGCAGTGCATAAATTTCAATACCATTTTTCTCAATTCGCTTATGAAAATCGGAATAATCTGTCATACAAATGATGACATGCCGGTATTTAAGTTCCGGCATATGATTGATCAGATTGACCACACCATTTTCTAAACCGCCAATATCAAACCGATGCACAATATGAGCAATTAATGGACGTTTATGCATTGTTGTCATGCAACCTATGTTCAGTTCAGTTCATTGATGACATGAGCAATCGGTTTTGCAGCTTGCTCCACAAATGAAATCAAGTTTGCATCATCCACTTGTTGATCATTAGGTAACACAGTTGCTATCGCGATAATGCTGCCACTGGTTGACTTACCCGACAAACGGGATTTTGCTTCCAGCCATTTCGTTTTTAACTTCCCAATCACAAAATTTTGATTCGTATAATAAAAATAAACTATCTGTAACTGCTGGTTGGCTGAAGTAATAATCAGACTAGGAAAACTGTGTGCCACACCATCAATATTTATCGTGATATTATGCGATGCCTTAATCCGCCATGTCTCGTCATCCTCATACACCATCACATTATTAAAATTGACCAACTCAGCCCCTTGCCGCTGCTCGGCATAGTAGCCGATAAATAATTGGACACGGCGACTGCCTTGCTTAAAGGTATGCAAAGATGCTTGATCCAGCCCCTCATAAGATGGTTTCCAGTCCGTCAACACTTCGTCAGTCAATGGCCAATCAGCAATGGTGGGATTATTTATTTCTGATACGCTTGGTAAGTCTGTCGCCAACTGATCGCTAAGAATCTTCAATGGCCAAACAATCAATAAACCGAGTACCGCTAAGCCCACCCAATATAACTTTCGCACATTGCCATGAGTGGTATTATCTACCGATTTCGCTGACACTATCGCCTCATACTCTTGTGGCGGATCTCTCCAAAATGAACCAATAAAAAACATAATGGCAATCACTACCCCAAAAAACAACCAGCCATATATTAAATGATCAACACCCGTCGCCAACTTCATATCACTGTAATGCCCAATCATCACAATCATAAAAGCGCGAAGCCCATTAGCCACAATCGGTACCAACGCTGATACGACGATAAAAATAGCTCTTTTCGAGTATGATGAATAATTGAGATAGGCGTAAAGACAACCTAGCGTCAGTGATGCAATGAGATACCGCACACCACTACAAGCGGTAACAACTGACCAGTTGCCTGTTGGCAACTGAAAAAAATTACCTTCACGATACACAGGAATGCCGACAACCTCCACCATCGCCACAGTAAAATCAGCTGTAAAATCAATAAGATAGGGAATAAACTCATCCCCTATCGGTACCGCAAACACTAAGAAAAATAATGGAAACATCATTCGTTTAGTGATTGGCCATCCTAATAAACTAAACACTAACACCGGAATCATGGCAACAACACAGAGTTGCTGAATAACCAAAATACCGATGTAACTCGCCAACAACCAGATAAGCCCTAAAATCAATAACGCCGGCAATCCCCAATAAGACGGACGAACTTCCACCTCAAAAATATGGGCTCGGTTTCGCCAAATTAACCAAAGACTGATAGGAAAAATTAAAAAGCCATGAGCAAAGGTATCGGATCGAGCCCATATGCTAACCATAGAAAAAAACGTAGAATAGTAGGCAGCAATAAGGCATACCAAGCCCACAGTCAACGCAATCAGTGAGCGATTCAACGCACTGTACATATTTTGAATATTATGAGTACTGGTCTTTTCAATCACAACACAATTGCCTATCATCCATCGACATTAATAACAATGGCAAAACCAAGAACAGTTCAGACCATCTCCCTAAAATCTATATTCCGCAAACGTTAGTTTAAAAATAACCCTTCAATTTCTCGATACTACTTTGCCAACTATATTTATTCACAACACACTTTCTGGCGCGATCACCTACCACACGATTCGATGACGATGATTCACCATATCGCTTAAGAAAATCAATCCATTCATGAGGATGGTTCGCAACGATAATTTCTTTTTCTATTTCAGCAGCCAATCCTTCATAACCTTGTGGTGAGGTAATCACCAATTTCGCCATTGCCATCGCTTCTAACACTTTATTTTGAATACCTCGCGCAATTCTCATGGGGGCAACCACTAACGCCGCATGATAAATATAAGGCCTAATATCATCCACCGCTCCCGTCACGAAAACACCTTTATTTTTTTGCAATTCCATCACTTGTTTGGTCGGCTTTGAACCCACAATATGAAATTGCAACCTTGGCATGCTCATTTTCATTGGTTGAAAAATCTCTTCAACAAACCATCGAACAGCATCAACATTTGCCCAATAATCCATCGCCCCGGTAAAAACCACATTAAATAACTCACGATCGTATGGATTATGAAAATGTCGTTGCGGCAAAAAATAATCGGTGTTCACCCCATTATTGACATATCCCAACTGTCGCCCCACACCCGCACATTTTTGTTGAAATAAATTCATTTCTGCATCAGATACAAACAAACTACAATCAAACGCACTTGCTATTGTTTGTTCATATTTCAGTAATCGGTTCGCCTCACGCTGATATACCCAGCTCATTGGCCACGATTTACTCTTGGCATATTGCAACCATTTATCGGAATCCATATCCACAAAATCAATGACACGATTGCACATTGAATATTGAGCCGTCTCCACGTACTGCGCCATCGAAGAAGAAAATACCAAAATATTTTTGATATCATGCTTATTAACAACCTGCTCAACCCATTGTTGCAATCTGGCATCGAAGTAATAAGGCAATGTTAACGGTTGATTCTTCACCAGCGCAGTGACACTTTTCAGCTTGGCCAACGCTGGATCAAGTTGAACCATATGGTAATCTGCACAATAGGCTTTGAGTTTCTCAATATATTGCCAATCGTCTTTATCATCCACAAAGGCAGCCAGATAAATATCAAAGGATTCGGATAAACCTTTGAGCCAATGAAAAGAACGAATTTTATCGCCTTTATTGGGTGGATAAGGTATTCGGTGACAAAGATAAAGAAGAGGAGGCACAGTAATTCACTTTACTTAATGATAATTTTATCCTAAATACTTCACCAGATGAGGACCCACCATTTTCGTCGACCACAACGGCATTTTTTTCCAGGCTTTGATAAAAAATTGGTATTTCGGATTCATCGGATTAATATCAGGCATTTGCTGCGCATTAATCAAATAATATTCATAGTGCAGGGGCGTCGGCTCAAAACCCCAATTTTTTTTGAAGCAATAAGCACCGGTTCCTTTCTTACTTCTCCCATAATCAAACACCTTAATACCTTTTTCGCAAGCGCGGCGCATTAATTCCCAATACATAAAATCATTGCCTTTCACCGCTCTCGCCGCCGGTGTTCCACCACCATAATACGGCAACACTTCATCCTTAAAATAAAAATTCATCACGCTCGCTATCAATTGCCCATCCTTAGTAATCGTCAGAATGTCACATTGCTCAGCAAATACTTCTTTGATCACTTGGAAATAGCGCTTGGGAAAAACAGGGGTGCCCAACGCATGAACACTTTGCGCATAAGCTTCATAAAAACGATCAACGGTGTCATCAATATCCGCAGAAAGTCCAGCATTCATCCCTTTTCTAACCATCGCACGCTGCTTGCGTGGAATATTTTTTAAATTCTGCTCCAGATCCGGGTCAATTTCTTTTCTAAACGTCACATATAGATTTTTTACTGGCCAATCATCATGCTGCGGAACCAGATGCTTCAACTCAAGATGATCTACCTTTAACGCCGTTGCTTGCTCGATGGCCGCTTTTTCCAGTAAATCCGCCACCTCGCGGGAATCCGCTAACACTCCGCCATAGACACAAAAAGGCAACGATGACAAAGCATTACCAAACAGAAAGCTCTTAACATGAGCCAATGGCAATAGACCGCATATCTTACCTGCCTCTTCCACTAGATAATAATAGGTTGGATGGCCAAAAACTTGTTCGATGATTCTTTGCCAACCCGACAAATGAAAAAAAGTCCCGCGCTCATGTGATTTAACATAAGCGTCCCATCGTGAAGTATCAATTTCTGATAGTCGTTTTAGTTGCATTTGAACATGTCATGATAAAGTGAAAGAATAATTCAGCGCCAGCCTAAAGAGAACAAAGGAAACACTAACACTCCGACGACACACCGTCTGCCGTAGGCATAAATATATGATCCATACGCCCCCAAGAAAAATCATCAAGCAAGCGCGTCAACCGATGCTCCATGCGGTGCAAATTCAAATAGTGCCGAAATCGTGCTTTAGCACTTAAACCACTGGGGCGAGGTTGATCAGGATCAATTTCCCATGGGTGAAAATAAAACATCCCTGGTTGTTTATCTTTCTCATTGACCTGTTTTAATGCCCAGCGAGAAAAAACATAAGGATACAAACGAAAAAAACCACCGCCACCACATGGCATACGACGACCAAACAGTTCCAAGGTAGTGATCGGCAGTTCAAGTAATTGAACGCCGGCTACCGGATGATAGGGGAAACGTGGCGCACCAGGAATGCCATAGAGATCATGCTTAATAGGATAAATACTCGAACTGTAATCATAACCGGCTTTATCGAGTCCCTCTAATGCCCATAAATTGTCTTTGGTAATCGAATAACTGGCGGCTCGATATCCCCTCACTGGTACACCCGCAATATCCTCAAGTAATTGCTTAGTGCGCACAATATCTTCTTGAAACTCAGCCGGGGTTTGCTGTGTGACTCGAATATGCGAAAATCCATGACTGGCTAATTCATGCCCTTCGTTAACAATACGTTTTAATAGCTCGGGAAAACGCTGTGCAACCCAACCCAACACAAAAAAAGTCGCTTGTACGTTATGCTGTGCAAAAATATCCAATATTTTATTCGTATTGTTTTGCACACGATGAGGCAAACGATCCCATTGATCTCGGTTGATATAAGGTTCAAACGCGGACACTTGAAAATAATCTTCAACATCCACGGTCATCGCATTTTTAATTGGCTGCTGATTCAGCATAAGATAAGACCGTTATTTATCCTGGCTCCGACAATACAAAAAATTTTATTTGGCGAAGTGAATTCCATATTTAAACTTTGCCAACCTGCCCTGTTATAGATTCACTCGAACGCTTGCCCTGACTCTATTTTCCTTCTGGTCCGCACTATCATCAGAGGCATCTCGGCGCAAATGTCGATAGTCAAATGATATTCTAATATCTCTAGCAAGAAGATGGCTATATTGAGCAAAAATTTGCGATACATTGTCACGTCGATTCTTTTGTGACAAATTAATCCGTTGACGGCGAGTGGTCACTTCAAAATTTGAACGCTTGTTGAGCACTAAGCGCCAACTTATATTGCCTCCATAACTGGAGTCGGTAGAAGACTCAGAAAACTCGCGCCGCTCATAGAATATACTACTTGACAATTCGTTCCGTCGACCTTTTAACTTACCTGATAGTTGGCCAAGCTTGCGAACAAAGGTTTCATCCTTAACCACCGGAAAAAAAATATTGACCGATCTGGACGATGAGCTAGCTTGATTATTAGTTTGTATTTGGCTGCTATCAATACCAGGGAAAGTATTTTGTTGGCCACCAGGTATTACAATTTGCGCTTGTCTTAACGCTAAAAGGCTTCGATTCGTTTGCGACTCTACGTAAGTCAATCCCACCTCAATGCGTCGAGCTTGTCGATTTACCGATGCATTATAGGTGTCACCAAAAGGCCCTCGCCCAAAAGACCCTTGAAAAATCGTGCGGGGAGATTGATAACCCATTGATACATTATACGTTTCCCCAAAAGACCGCCGACCATAAGAACCGACCACCGATACACGTGACGTCGGCCTTAAAGTTAATATTGCTTCTTTAGTCGTTCCTTCTTGAAGGTTATTTCTACGCTGCAAACTAGGATTCTCCTCATACCCAAGACGCAAGGATAAAATAATTTTGCGAGTAAACGCATAACCTGCTTGCCCATAGGCAATTTTACGCGATAAGCCTTCACGATTTTGCGTATTGATATCCGCTTGCTTATACTGAAACAACCACGAAAATCGAGCTAGCAATGCACTACTACTTAAGAGTGCATTGAGCCGACCCGCATCAGTCGCTCCGAAATCAGCGCTCTCAATATTTGTCTTATTAACCGTATATTGTATTTGTGTTTGAGCAAAACGCCCCAGTTTTGACTGCCAACGAGCACCGCCTGATGTAGACCAAGTATTCGGTCGATTTCCCGTCAAATTTGCATTATCAATACTCAAACTCCTGAAAGGGTCAACTATTCTCTGCGATAAAGAAGACGTTGCCGTCACAAACAATCGTTGCTTAACCAGCTCCGCATCGCCGCGCGCACTATAGGCATGATTCGCATTATTCCGATCGCTATCCCCCATATAAAAACGCGCTCGATAATCATAATCTAGAAAAACGCCGACGCGAGCCCCCTGTCGGCTCAATGAAAACCCCGGGTTAAGCTCAGTAATCAAATCACTTTGTTTTTCCTGATCAGTGTTCGCATTAACATTATCGGTATATAACTCTGAGGCGGTCACATGAGGTTCTAACTGCCAACTTGCGGCATAAACCATTCCATGATACCCATTCAACACAAGCGTCAATAAACCACAAACCACGAACAGGCGTAAATTCCGTATCACCATCACCCGCAATATTATTTATTAAAGTCTTTAATATACCCAATACCATTGTTGAGTATATCGAATATACTGCACTATAAGAACAAAATAAGGGTTGCCTTAATTTTGTCTTACTCCCAATCAAATGATTAGATATCATTACGCGGCGACTCTTCCATAAAAAACAGATAGCCGAATAACTAGCAATAATCAAACCATTATTCATGCAAATAACATGGAACAATCCAACGACAGCTTAATCATCTTGATCTTTCGCCGCATACCCATAGTAATAATAATCATGCCCACCCTCTTTTCGGTTTTTATTTAAAATAAGGCTAATGTTCTGCTTATCATCCAACAAGGATAACGCTTGCTTTACAGTTGCTTTTTGTGTTTTTTCTGCTTCGATCACCATAATAACTTGCCCCATCAACGTAGACAGAACACGAGATTCTGTCGTGGCTAACAACGGGGGAGTATCAAAAATGACAATTCGATCGTGATAGCGCTCAGACAAATCTCGCATCAAATCTCTCATGTCCTCACTGGCTAGCAACTCAGTCGCATGAGTATAAGCTTTGCCGGAAGGTAAAATTGTCAACTTAGGAATATTAGTACTGAGCAAGTATTCAGAAAGATCACGCTCACGGCTTAATAAATAATCCACTAGTCCCTTTTTGCTTCGAGACAAACCCAAAGTTTTCATCACTGAAGGCCTAGCAACATCCGCATCAACTAATAAACAGGTGTGGTCTAATTCCATCGCAATGCTCATGGCCAAATTGACAGAATTAAATGTTTTACCTTCCCCAGGCACCGCACTTGTCACCATAATCAAATTAATATTGAGCGGCACATTTTCATCATCGCTGAGCACATTCCGCAAAACTGGCCGCTTGATATTACGATATTCTTCGGCGATTTGACTACGACCATTCTCCGCAGACAGCATACCAAGCTGGGCTAACCGCTCTAGATCAATCGTCACTTTAGTCGATTTGCTGCCTTGCTTATTGGCTGAGTGCATTTTAGAAGGCGAACGTACGGAGGTTGACTGTTGCTGGCGATCGCCGATTTTATCAAGCGCTTTTTCAATGGTACTCATATATCAAACACCTCCGATGACATTAGTAGTGATATGCGCTTTAGATATAAAAACTAATACGCCTGCATAAACCACGAATAAAAAACTGCCCACAACAGCAAAAGAAATGAACTCTATCCGCCGACGCATCTTTTGTGCATCCGTCCGTATCATGGAGACACTACCCAAAACCGGCAATCCGGTAAATTCACGCAATCGATTAACCCCATCAATGGTTGGTCGAAGCTGTGATAAAAAGAACACAAAGGCAAGCCCTGCAAGACAGCCACCCACAAAAACCACAGACATCATCATCGGCCGGTTGGGCGCGACCGGATCTGACCCAACAAAAGGAGGGTCAATCACTTTAAATTTTACATCATCCGATGTTTGTTCAACTTCTTCCGCTAATTTTGCCGACTCTCGGCGGGCTAATAGTTTTTCGTAATTCACTTTGTTTATTTTATAATCACGATTCAAGTTTTTTAGATCGGCCTCAATTTGTGGAATGGTATCCACCAAACCCACTAGGCGTTGCACGCCTTTCCGATATTCATTTACCCGAGGCAGCATTGAGGCAATACGTGCTTCGGCTTGCCCATAACTAATTTTTAGCTGCTGATACACAGGGTTTTGATCAACATTACTGGTGCGCCGTTGCAAATTAGGCATGCTCGCCTCAGCTTCTTTAAGCTCCACCTCACGCTTATCCTTTAAATTTTTCAGGGTTTCTTGCACTGCGATCACATCAGGGTGGCGATCAGTATATCTGAGTAGAAGATCATCTAGCCTCTCTTCCAACTGTCGAATTCGCCCGTCAAAAGGATGAGGCAATTTAGGGCTAAACATATCAGCAACCGCGCCCAAGCCAAATGTTGGCTCTTCGCCATCCAGTTGACGTTTTAATTCGTCCCTTAAGTTCTCAGCTTCACGTAACTCAAGCTCTGCACTGAATAACTGATTTTTTGCTGATTTCAGTTGCTCAAAATAACCTTTACCACTACCAGGCATTAACCCTAAATTTTTACGCGTAAACTCTTTTAAACGATTTTCAGCTTCAATGAGTCTATTTTCGTATATTTTAATCTGTGAACGAATAAACCTTTGAGTAATATCAGTATCTTTTCTTTTATCACCCAAGGTGTTTTCAATAAACAAGGTAATGAATGACTGCACCACCAGTTTTGCTAACTGCGGATCTGAATCCGTATAGGTAATCTGAAACAAATTATCATCTTGGCGGCCACTCACAAACTGTATTTTACTTTCTAAGCGGGACACAATTCCATTCATATCCTCATCAGTCTTAGCATCCAAATCCATGTCTGTCATCCGAATAATTTTTTCAAGATTTGGACGGCTAAATAAGGTTCTTGATATGAAAGCAATCTGAGACTCTAGGTTGGTCGTCGCTGCGAGCCCTCTCAATAACGGCCTCAACATAGATTTCGTATCCACATGAACCCGTGCGCTTGCTTGATATTCATCCGGCATGCTATACACAAAGACCCACCCGGCGATACAAATTGGCCACGCCACCAGATAGATAAACCAGCGAAACCGCCACATACCTCGCAAATAGCTGATTATCTGGTCCATTATTTCATGCATATGTATATCCTAAGTATTAAACCAACCAAAAACTATGACTCCGTTATCGGTCTTAATTTATTGACTTTAAATTGATATCTAAAAAAATCTCATAACAACCTTTACCCGAGCAAAGAATCGGGTCGAACCATTGCTTGTCGGAACAAACGCGACCTCGCCATCCCCCGATGGCACACTCAAGTCCCACCATTAAAAGCGGTCAAATTAAAACCACGACTCAGGAATGATCAATATATCACCAGGCAACATATCAACATTAGCACTAATGTCACCATCACGAATCAAATCATCAAGGCGAATTCGAAACTCCTTTTGCACGCCATCCACTAGGCGTACTATTTTGGTTTTATTACCTGCCGCAAAATCAGTAATCCCCCCCACTGCAATCATCACATCGAGTACACTCATATCTTGCCGAAAAGGTATCGCTTGCGGTTTGGTTGCTTCACCCAAAATGCGTATTTGCTGGCTGTAAGGGCCTAAAAAACCACCAATAATAACCGTCACTAACGGATCGCGCACATAAATACCCAGCTCCTTTTCAATAATTCTCGCGAGCTGCGTAGGTGTCTTACCCGTCACTTCCAAGTCTTCAACTAATGGGATCGATACCCGCCCATCAGGCCGCACCGTAACCGATTGCGACAAATCAGGGTTTCGCCAAACGAAAATACTCAAATTATCGCCAGGCCCAATGAGATAAAAAGGCGTATCATTCACATCAGGCGGACGAGGCTCCGTTTTTTTCGCAACAGGCGGCATAAGTGACTCTTCTTCATTTAAAAATTCTTGAGCTGCGGCACCGTTAAGCAATAATAGAAAACTAACGGCTACCGAATAAATGATCAATTTTTTATCCATAATTCCTTCTATAAAACGATTATTAAGCCGAAATACAGTTAATATTTACCCAGTAGAGACAGAGCTTCTACCTGGCAGGTACAAAGTTAATCATTAGTGCGGTCACAAAAAAATGTCGCCCTATCGCGAGATCGAAGATAATTTGGCCAACCATCAATATTCAAGACGACGCTACCGCCACCACAAGCCTTTTAGCTTGATTTTCAGCCTTCAGCACCCGCTATCATTTCCTAATATCACTAAGCGAAATCACTTACTCAGCAATACTGGACGTTACAAGTATAGGCACAAGCACGACTATCCACTACATTAATAAATGTGATAACCGCCAAGTGGCTGGCCATTATACCTGAATAAATCACCCTAAG
>VAPK010500425.1_pt1 | contig 48823 bp, 31 predicted proteins | sample 3395031 | NCBI WGS metagenome assembly VAPK01 (sample SAMN08290443, study PRJNA428436) | hydrothermal vent metagenome | isolation source: Deep-sea hydrothermal vent chimney 1 | place: Pacific Ocean: Juan De Fuca Ridge
CCTGAAAGATTGATTGCGCAAGTATCTTGTGAGGCGAGTGGATCACCATGATAGATAGCCTGATAGGTTTCAAATACTTGGCTAATAACCCAGCGGTCAATGGTTGGCATGACTTTATATCGTTCGGCGGCGGGGAGAAAACTGGTCGGATAGACCAAGTTATTTTGTTCGTCAAGCATACGTAACAGTACTTCAAAATGTCGATTTTGGGTGGTGGTATTTTCCACCGGTTGGATACGTTGGCAAAAGAGTCCAAAACGATTTTCTAACAAAGCGTTGGCAATGCGCGGTACCCATTGCATTTCGCCGTGACGTTGTTGCAGCTCGATGTCATCCATATGATAGATATGGACTCGATTGCGGCCTTTGTCTTTGGCCGCATAACAGGCGGCATCGGCTTGGCTTAGCACGCTGGTGATGCTTTCACTGTATTGATTGATTTGTACCAGACCGATACTGACACCGACCTCAAACGCTTTATCTCCCCATACGAAACGGAAATCTTTGACTGATTTGCAAAACTGTTCGGCAATGCGTTGTGCTTTTTCCAGAGGGCATTCGCCGAGCAATATGCCAAACTCATCGCCGCCGAGGCGAGCGAGGGTATCCCGTCCTCGGATGGTGTCTGACAAAATCGATGCCAATTGCTTGAGCAATTCATCGCCCGCGACGTGACCGCAGGTATCATTGACGATTTTGAATTGGTCTAAGTCAAGATAACATAGCGCATGTTCTTGTTGTTGTGTGCGGGTGCTATCGAGTAGCCGTTTCAGGCGCCGTTCAAATTCTCGTCGATTGATTAATCCGGTTAATGCGTCATGGCTGGCTTGATATTGCATTTGTTGCGCTAACGTGTGCATCGCGGTCACATCATGAATCGCTAGCACAGCACCGATGACCTGACCGGCACGGTCTCGCATGGCAGTGGCAGCCAGTTCCACTGAGGCGCGTTGGCCTTCGCGGTGAGTTAAGGTCAGCTTGCTCATTGAAACCGTTGATTGCTGGTGCAAACAAGGGCCGACAGGGCTTTCAGCGAGTTCGGTACCGTCTTCTGGGTAGATGGTTAATACTTTCATTAAAGGCAAACCTTGAGCGGCATGTTGGCTCCATCCGGTCAGTCGTTCGGCCATGGGGTTGATGTAAACAATGGTGCCGTGATTGTCCGTGGTGATAACGCCGTCGGCAATGGCTTGTAACGTGACTTGCGCTTGTTCTTTTTCACGAAATAAGGCTTCTTTGGTCTGTTTTAATGCGCTAATATCGGTGCGGATCGAGACATATTGATCCGGCTTTCCGGTCTGATCTAGAAAGGGGACGATGGTGGAGTCTACCCAGTAAAAACTACCGTCTTTACGGCGGTTTCGTATTTCACCATGCCATACCGTGCCGGTTTTGATGGTCTGCCACAGTTCTTGAAAAAAAGCCGGGGAATGAAGTTCTGAATTGATGATACGATGATCTTGCTGGATGAGCTCCTCTCGTGAATATTGACTGACTTCGGTAAAGCGATCATTGACATAAATGATTTTACCTTCATTATCCGTGATGCTGACAATGGAATGTTGGTCTAACGCAAATTTTTGAAAATTGAGATCCCTGACGGTTTGATTGAGGGTGGCGGTGCTATTGCGAAGCTGTATTAATAAATACCCCAAATAACCAAGGAGTGTTACCGCAAACAAATATAAAAATAACCGATAGGTGTTAGACTGACGAAGTTGACGTTGATGAAGTGCGCTAAAGGCATTTCCCAGTTCAGTCAGCTGCTGCGTGGTGGATGCGGTGATTAGCTGGAGCACCAACTCATCTACTTTCTGCTTTTGCTGGAGCACCATGTTGCTGTGAGCAATCATTTCATTGAGCGATTCTTTGGATTTGCCCGGATATTGTTGCCAGTTGAGTTTGATTGCATGAATGCCTTCGGTTACGCGTTGTTTGAAAATTTCATCACTGGTGATGCTGTAACTGAGGGTGTTATTTAATAAACTAGAGACTTGATTAATGAGCGTGATGTCGGTTCCGTTTGCAGTGAGTGCGAGTATTAGCTGATTGATGCCTAAGGGAAGATACTGGGAAGAGTTTTTTAAAATGGCATTGGTTGATTTAAAGCGCTCAAGTAATGATGCTTTGTTGTGCAATGCTTGGCCAAGGTTATCAATCTGTTGTTGAAGTGGTTGTTGATTTTTAGTATAAGCATTGATTCTTTGTGCTTTTATGGTCTTTAGCAAGGATTGAAGGTATTTGATTTCGTTTACAAGCGGATCATAATGCAGCAAACTGCCATAACGTGATTTCAAAATGTCTTGATTGAGTTGTGCTTCAACTTGCTTGAATTGTCGTAAAATCTCGATAATGTGTTGGTGAATTTGCAAATTGGCTGAGTGGGTTTTTACATAGAGAAAACTCAATAAGACAGCCGCAATGCTAGCGATGATTAATTGTTTGAAAAGATCGACTCTCATAAAGCTTGGCCATTATATTCACCGGTGAGTGTTTCAAGGAAATGAATGATTGCAATCACGTCTTGTTGAGGGATATTACGTCCTAATTGGAATTTGGCCATGATATGTACGGCTTGTTGTAGGGTTTTTGCCGAGCCATTATGGAAATAAGGGGCCGTCAGTGCGACATTTCGTAAGCTTGGTACTCGGAAATAATATCGGTCTTCGATTTTTCCTGTGACATTAAAACGGCCTAAATTCGCTTGCTCTGTTGAACCATGGGTGGGAAAATAGTCCGCCATGACACCAAATTTCTGAAACATATTGCCACCGACATTCACGCCTTGGTGGCATGCAATGCAACCATAGGCTTTAAATAACTGGTAGCCTTGTTTTTCTTGGTCGTTAATCGCCTCTTTTTCGCCGCGCAGGTAGCGGTCAAATCGTGAGTTCGGCGTAATCAGCGTTCTTTCAAAGCTGGCAATCGCATCTTTGATGGTGGTCGATGTGATTCCTTGAGGATAAAGTTGATTAAAGTCTTTGACGTAATTGGGATCACTTTTAAGTTTGTCAATCACTTGTTTCCAACTGGATGCCATTTCCGCTGGATTATTAATAGGGCCATCAATTTGTTCTTCTAAGCTGCTGGCTCGGCCATCCCAAAATAATGCAAAATTATTGACACTGTTAAATACGCTAAGGGTATTCATTTGGCCGATAATCGCGCCAGCCCCGATAGATTTGGCTAAGTTATCTGCCCCTCCGTTATCTAAATTATGACAAGTGGAGCAAGCAACGGTGTTATTCGATGAGAGTCGCGGGTCGAAAAAAAGACGTTGTCCGAGTGCGACTTTTTCCGGGTTGGCATCGGTGGTGAGAGGAATCGGGCGGATAGGTTCGTTGCCAATGGTGGCGGTATTGATGGGAGGTAAGGGGGGAGGGAGCTTGTTGGTTTCGGTTTGATTGGCTGTGAGTGATAACCACAAGGTGATTGCAAGCAAGCCAAGTAATACAATCGGTAGCACCAGAAAAACATAACGATTCTTTGGTGCTATGAGTATGGTTTCGGTATCGCTCGTATGAAATTGAGTTTTTGATTTACGGTTATGCACTCGTATCCTGGCCGTCGATTAATGAATGAATGATGGGGTTCAGTTTGTTTTGCCCTGGCTAGACTCTGGTACATTTTTCACGGTTTATTTAAGGATATCTCGTTTAGGGATAGCTTGGCTGCATTATCATGTCGTCGCGATGCCGTTGGTTGTATTTAGAGTATAGATGTTATTCTTGTTATTTTGAACTCAGCTCCCCGTTGACCCAAAGTATATCATTTGTCATCACTGCTGTTTAGTCAAGGCCGTTAATAACATCCGTTGATTTATAGGGTCTTAGTGGATATTGTTGGTTGCTTGGTGCGGACCAAGCTAATTCATTGCGCGATCTAAATCAATGCGTTGCATGCAATACCGAGGTTTCGTTGGAGGCGCCAGAGGGAATAAGGATAAAGAAGAGAAGGCTTGGTCAGCACCATTGGATCTCTGGATTGATTTAATCGAGGTGCTTTCGTTCTTTAGGATTGACCTAAGGTAAAATAAAAAATGGCGCCTTTGTTGAGGGTGCTTTCTGCCCATATTCTGCCATCGTGGCGATGTACAATGCGTTTCACGGTCGCGAGGCCAATGCCGGTACCTTCGAACTCATCTTCATGATGCAATCGTTGGAAAGGGGAAAATAATTTGTAGGCATAATGCATGTTAAAACCGGCACCGTTGTCTTTGACAAAATAAACCGTGTGGTTTTTCTGTGTTATTGCACCAAATTCGATACATGGCATCGGTACTTTCCTGGAGAATTTCCAGGCATTGCCAATGAGATTTTCCAGTACGATACCGATGAGGCTTTCATCGCCTTCTGTAATGATGCTGGGCTGGATAATGAAAGTGGTGTTTTTTGTTTCACACTGGGCGCTAAGATTATACGTAATGTTGTTGGCTAATGTTGTTAAGTCGATGAGGTTACGTTGCAGTGATTGTCGTTGTGTTTTGGAAAAATTGAGTAAATCGGTGATGAGATGATTCATATGGTTGATGGTGGCGCATGCCCGATGAAGATGATCAATGCTGGTTGGGTCCAGCTGATCTTTATTATCTTCCAGTACCGCATAGCAATATCCTTTAGCTCGTCGTAGCGGTGCTCGCAAATCGTGTGAGACCGCATAGCTAAAGGCTTCGAGTTCTTTGTTGGTTATTTCCAACTCGGATGTTTTTGCTTTAATTAAATCTTCCAGCGCCGGAAAATCGGCGTCTAAGGCGTTTGTCACACGGGCGATCCTTATCAAAATCATACGGAGCGGATAATGATAAGGTATCTAATCAATTCGGGGCTTGCAAGGTATTGGTTGCAAGTTTTACATTTTTTGACAATCCGAAATCGCCGACTTGGTTTTGGCCACGGGTATATGCCTACGGAGGCAAGGTTTTAATGAATTTATCCGCTTCACTGATTGAGGTTTGCATGTCGCTGATCAGCTTGTTGATTTCTTTTTCGATGTTGATGGTTTCCGTTTCTAGACCACCAATCGCCACCGCATTTAAGTTATGTTTTAAATACAGCACGTGATCATTAAATCGGACTAATACCGAGTCCATACGGGTTTCGGTTTTTTTCAATGAGCGATGCAACTCACTATATTTTTTTTGAGTGATCGCTAGTTTCTTGCGGCTATCCGATTTCATTTTTTGGTTGGTTATGATGTCAGTTTCCTTCTGCCATTCTTCAAATAAGTCTGTGGAAATATTTTCAACCTTTTCAATGCGGCTTTTGATGTCTTCAGATTGATCAACAGCATCATCGTAATCCTCTTTGAGTGCGTTATAGACTTTTTCTAGTTTTCCGCCATCGAAATTTTGTAATGCTTTAATTCGTTCTAACACGGTTTTAAATTGTTCGCGGGCTTCTTTTTGTTCTTCTTTGGCGGCTTCAACGTTGTCTCTGAGGAGATCACGCTTATGCTTGCCCAGTTTTTCCCAGGTGGAATAATACATGGTCGTACAAGCTGAAAGGCTGAGGATAATGATTAATAATGAAGCCAGAGAGGTATTTGTTGATATACGCATAGTTTTCAAAAGATTGATTTGGTTGATTTTTAGTCGTTTGTCTTCGCGGATGCGAAGCCACTGTACTTGGTGACGCCGCAATTCGCAACATTAACTTAACTTCAGGAGGTAAACCATAAGAAAAAGCGTTCCAGTCTCAATGCTAGTTTGAAAATTCTACAAAATTTAACAGCGTTGAAGGGGGGGTGTGGTAGGTTGTTAATTGTCCTGTTAAACGTAGGCAACGATGACGGCATTCGGGTTATTCTCATACCACCCCCTGTAGGAGGTGGTATGTTTACTTCCATGATCCAGAGGGTTAAACAAGTGATTTAAAAATTAGCCACAAATTCTAACATGCCAATATCGTCGGTATCATTTCCATTATCGAAGGAAGAATACTCGGCCAGCACGAGTAGATTTTTTGCGGCTTGAAAGGTACCGGCCAGGGTGACTTTGGTCGTATCATCTGTGCCACTGGCTTCATAACTCACGGTATCGTACCGCACGGTACCACCAAACATGTCGTTAATTTGGTAATTTAAGGTGATAGCAAAGGCGGAATCCACAATTTTATCCGCCGTGAGATATTCCAAACCCGCCGTTAATCCTTGGAATTTATAAGTGGCATTGATATCCAGTACATTTTCGGCGGAGGCTTCCTGAGTGACATAACCGGCTTCTAAATCGAGTCCGGCAAAGGGGGAGGCGTTTAGCACTAAAGCCAATGAATTTGTCTCTAAATCCTGATGGGCTAAATCATTTAATACCCCGGCGGTAATGTTGACTGGACCGACCGCAAAGGCACCCGCCACCCCGGCAATATTGTTACCATATAAGGCGGTTTGGCCATCTAAAATACCCGAAATCTGGCTCTTACTGATTTGGTATAAGCCCGGAGCATCTTCGGCTTCCCAGCCAATGGGATTATTAAAAACACCGCCTAAAATAGTGATTCCCTGGGGGGTGCTGAGGGTAAAATAGGCTTGCTCGATGATGGCTGAGTCTGCCGGCCCATCGACGCGAGCATTGACGCCGCCATTACCCGCCAGTGCCAAGTCAGTATCGACGCGTACCGATACGGTATCGCTCAATTTATTGATAAAATCAACTTCCGCATTGGCTTTAAAAATACTCTGTTTATTATCGTTCGTATACGTCACATCGACAAACCCCGAAACATCAGCCGATTCAGCAAATACCGGCCCATGGAGCAGGGTTAACATCACTAGTGCAATAGGTGTTTTTTTCATATTATTCGTGCCTCCTTGTAAAAATATGGATTCATCAGTCAAAAAATATGAGATATTTGGCGCAGGAGATCCGAACACTCAAGCATCTAGGTCAATAACAACGGCCTGTTTTACGATCAAATTGGCGTATTTGGGAAAATAAACGCCAAATGTTAGAGTGATATTGACTAAGATGCTATGGGCACTATAGAAGGGAAAATAAATAGAATGTTTGATTTCAATCAATAAAACCAATAAAACTTAAATTTTCAGGTAAACTATTTCGTTGTTTATACAATTCTGTATGTATTTAGCTACAAAAATAGTTAATAAAAGTCAACTTTGTTGTACTTTTGCCATAATTTGTTAGGGATCGCTTGACGAATTTGTTAGGAGAGTGATTGGTGTGATGAGCAAGTCCCCAGTAAATGCGATTGAAAAAATGGCGGCGGTGGATTTAGGATCGAATAGTTTCCATATGATTGTGGCGCAAGCTGGGCCTCACGAACTGAAAATTATTGATCGGATTCGTGAGCCGGTCCGTTTAGCCTCGGGATTAGATGAACGATGCCGGCTATGTCCCGAAGCCCTTGAGCGCGCCTTACAATGTTTGCAGCGCTTTGGGCAGCGTGTGAGAGGTTGGCCGATGGGAAGTGTACGCATCGTGGGGACCAATACGTTACGGCGAGTCAAGGATCGGGCGCATTTTATCCATCAAGCCGAACAGGCGTTAGGGCATCCCGTGGAAATTATTTCCGGGATTGAGGAAGCGCGATTAGTGTATCTCGGTGTGGTGCGTTCTTTAGCGACCGACAAAAAGAAAAGATTAGTGGTTGACATCGGTGGTAGCAGCACTGAGCTTATTATTGGTACCAAGGAAAATCCGCGCTACATGGAAAGCCTGCATGCAGGTTGTGTAACCTATACGCAACGTTTCTTTAGCGATGGTATCATTACCGAAAAAAAATTGCAGCAAGCTGAATTGGCGGCACTGCTTGAATTTGAGCCGGTGACATCCTCTTTCAAAAAATCCGGTTGGTCCATTGTCAATGGGGCCTCGGGAACCATTCGTGCGGTAGGGCGGGTGTTGCATGAGCAGGGTTGGAGCCGGGAAGGTATTACTTTGCCTGCCTTAGCTACGCTTTCAAAGGCGATGATCGCCGGGAAACAAATGACCCATCTAAAATCGTTAGGGATTAGTCAGGATCGGGCATCGGTATTTGCCGGGGGGGTGGCGGTATTACGGGCGGTATTTCAATCGCTGGGTATCGAACAGATGATCGTTGCCAACGGGGCCTTGCGTGAAGGGTTATTATTCGATTTATTTGGCCGGGTTCGGCATGAGGATGTGCGTGATAAAAATGTGGCACTGTTGGCCGAGCGTTATCACGTGGATCAAGATCAAGTACAACGGGTGACGGTTACCTTGCAATATTGTTATGAACAAGTGGCTGATACTTGGAAACTGTCGGAAGACCGTATTGAACAGTTGCTGGAGTGGTCGGCAGAATTGCATGAAATTGGATTAGATATTGCCCATGCCCATTATCATCGGCATGGTGCTTATGTGGTTGAGTATGCTGATTTGTTAGGTTTTTCTCGGGATGAACAGCAATTACTTGCGTTATTAGTGCGGGGCCATCGGCGTAAATTTCCTCACACACAAATCAATCAACTCGTGGAACGATGGCAAAGACCCATGCAGTATATGATCATTTTATTACGTTTGGCGGTATTGCTGCATCGCAGTCGTACGGATGTTACATTGCCTGATTTTGACATTGCGGCGGATAAAATGGCGTTGCAAATAGGTTTTCCTGACAAATGGCTTGACCAGCATGCGTTGACTCGGGCCGATTTACAAGCGGAAAAACATTATTTATCCGCGATGGGTTTTGATTTGAGTTTTAGCTAATTTTAAATACGGTTAAGGAATGGGCACGCAATAACTTCCCGGTTATGCATCTCATCTTCCGCCCGTCTTGACCCGTTCTTCCATCACAAAAGCTCGAAAAAGAACCACTATTCCTACACTTTTGCTCAATCAGAACGAACCACTGAGCGCCAAACAGGGAAGTTATTACGTGCCTATTCCTAACTGGTTTCAGCCAGTTCATCGAGTAAGGTCATCTGAGCAGAAAAAAGGGGTTCTTGTTCGTTAGCTTGTAGGCGAACATAGCTAGCGTCGGGTTGTAATATCCAAGCTTGCTGATTATCTTTTAAATAATAATCAAGATCGTGGCGAATTCTTTCCCGCAGGGTTTTGTTTTCAATGGGGAAGGCGATTTCCACCCGGCGAAAAAAATTGCGATCCATGCAATCGGCACTGGAGCCATAGACTTCTGGGGTTTCGTTGTTTTGAAAATAATAGATCCGGGTGTGCTCTAAGAAGCGACCAATAATGGAACGGACACGGATATTGGTTGAGGCTTCAGGCAAGCCGGGACGTAAACAGCAAATACCTCGAATAATTAAATCAATGCTAACCCCGGCATTGGATGCACGATACAGCTCTTGAATAATGCTTTTTTCAACTAAAGAATTCACTTTGAAAATAATATGTGCAGGTAAATCTTGCTCGGCATTTTTTATTTCTCGGCCAATTTTTTCAAGCAGCGTATTGTGTAAGGAGAAAGGGGATTGCAGTAATTTATCCAATTTGGAGACTTTCCCTAAACTGGTCAGTTGATGAAATATTTTATGGACATCTTCGCCGATACTTTTGTCGCATGTCATCAAGCCGTAATCTGTATAAATGCGGGCGGTTCTTGAATGGTAATTACCGGTCCCTAAATGCACATAATGCCGCAGTCGTTTGCCTTCTCTTCGCACCACCAGACATAACTTAGCGTGGGTTTTATAACCGACGACGCCGTATACCACATGAACGCCGGCTTCTTGCAAGCGGCTGGCTAAGGTGATATTGGCTTCTTCGTCAAAGCGCGCTCTCAGTTCGATAACGACGGTGACTTCGATGCCGCGTTTAGCGGCATTGACCAGTGCATCGACGATGGCAGAATTGACACCGGTGCGATATAAGGTTTGTTTAATAGTTAATACATTGGGGTCTTTGGCGGCCTTGCGCACAAAATCAACCACGGGTACAAACGATTCAAAGGGATGATGGAGCAAGATGTCGTCTTTGGCAATGGCTTCAAATAAGTTGGATTTGGAGCGGATTTTCGTGGGTAAATTGGGTGTAAAGGCGGGAAATTTTAATTCTGGCCGATCGACGATATCATAGATTACACCCAGGCGATTGAGGTTAACCGGACCATTCACTTGGTAAAGATCATTTTCTGTTAAATCAAATTGCTTTAATAAAAACTGTATCGCGGAGTCTGGGCAAGTATCGGCTACCTCTAATCGGACGACATCACCAAAGCGGCGTGAAAGCAATTCACCCTCGACCGCTCTTAGCAAATCATCGACTTCTTCCTCATCGACAAATAAATCACTATTGCGAGTGATACGAAATTGATGACAATTGCTAATTTTCATGCCAGGGAATAGTTCGTCCACAAAAGCGTGGATGACGGAAGATAAAAAGACAAAACTGTTTCGATGGCTGGCGATGTCGTTAGGTAACATGATTAACCGGGAGAGGGCTCGGGGGGCTTGTACCACCGCCATACCACTGTTACGGCCAAAGGCGTCTTTGCCTTTTAAGGAGACAATAAAGTTGAGGCTTTTGTTAAGTATTCTCGGGAAAGGGTGGGCCGGGTCCAAGCCCAGCGGACTTAACAGCGGCAAAACTTCTTCTTTGAAAAATCCATATAGCCATTTTTTTTGTTCTGGCATCCACTCGTCACGGCGGATGAAGTAAACGCCTTTGTCATCCAAGGTGGGGATTAAAACGTCATTTAACACACGATACTGCTCAGCCACAATGATTTGTGCATTATAGTTAATGGCTTTTAATACTTCGGTGGGTGTCATGTTATCGGCGCCCGCCTGCACGGAGCCCAGTTGGACTTTCTGTTTTAAGCTGGCTACCCGTACTTCAAAAAATTCATCCAAGTTAGTACATGAAATACACAAAAAGCGCAATCGCTCAAGTAACGGGGTATTTTCGTCTTTGGCTTGTTCCAGTACTCGACGATTGAACTCTAATAAGCTCAGTTCTCGATTAATATAGAGTTCCGGTTGTTTAAAATCGTTAGCTTCTGTGGTCATGTAATATACAGTACGTAAAATAAATGAATGATACAGCCTAGTTTATCATGCTTTGATGGGCATGGGATTAGTGGGTTTAATTTGATCAAAAGGCTGTTTATTGCTCAGCATGACCTGTTGTTTTAGATAAAGGGTAGACTAAAACCCCAAGGGTGTGCCCCCTGGGATTTGGGTACGTAGTAGGAAAATGTTTGGGCGCAACAACTAAGGTATAATCTAGATCTACTGTCCAACCCTTGAGTCCAGATTATTAGAGAAATTTGCTCAGTTGTTACGTGCTCCTTCGGTTATCCATCTTAATATCATATCGCGACTTGAAGTGTCAGGCTCAATAAAACCAGGTCGCCCTCTCGCATTGTGATGCAACCCTGAGGGCTTAGTGACTAACACGCTGCTTTCTGGATCAACAAAATTTATCATTTCAAATACGCTCTGATATAAATCTCGATTATCAACAAAATTCTTAACGGCAGGATTGATGTGGCATATTAAACAATCATCATTTTGCAGTATTGGTACGATATCATCGCTAAATGAGGCGCGATTTATTGATGGAGAGGCGGTAATGGTCACAAAGGAAGGTTCACTAATGTCACCAAAGCGGTTGGTGACATTAAGTTGAAACTCATACTCACCCGCGACATCAGGTGTGAACGATGGCGTGCTAGTACGACGACCATTAAGGCGAATATTACTATTTTGAGGCGTTTGGATGGTGCGCCAGCGAACGGTTTCAGCAAATAAGCTGGCACTAGATCTTAAGGTTACTCGGCGCATGGGTGCCATTCTAGAGATACCGGCATTAGCGATGGGTCGCCCAGGTTCGACGACACCTAATGCATTGAGAGAGAAACCGCCAAAATTAGGTAAATGCTCTGCCAATAATTGCGGGTTAACTGGATCAGCCCAAAAATTCTCAAAGGTTAATTTAGCTAACGGCATCACACCTCGATTAAACACCATGTCTTCGATGATGTCCGCATAGGAAATAAATTTATCATAGCTACCAAGGTCAAGATCAGATTGAAGCATGAGTCCGCGCTGTATATGGCAGGCGCGACATTTGGGGCCAATCGTTTGTAAATATAATTGTGCCGCTGACGCTGGCGCTGCAGGTGGTAACCAGCCCTCTGGAACGAAAAATTCATTAAAAAATTGATTCGGCAAACCAGGACCACCATACCATCCTTCTATCAATCCTGCTGGCACCGAAGTATCAATAGTAGGATCCATAAGCTCATAAGAAAATAATACAATCTCATTGAGCCTTTTTAAATTTTCTTCTTGTGCGGCTTTAGAAAATCGTCGACTATTATCTAAAAATACATAAGTATCTATATCATAAGGTAGAAAAAGTGCGTCAATATCGCCTCCATCGGGGAAGCGACCATTGACTAATGATTTCGTGACCCCACCATGGCAAGGGGTACAAAGCCCAGGTTGAAACTTGAAGCCTCGTCCATCTAAATCAGCACCTAAGTCACGACGATCATCGGGACCAAAAACATAGAATGATACAAAGGGGGTACCATTCGGGTCTAATGCGGGGGGAGCCATTTCCATGGCGACTGTTGCGATAAGATTAACATCATTGACAGCATCTTCTAACGTTGCAAAATTTTCTACATAAGAGGCAATGGATAAATCATCATTGATTCGACTGTACATACGGCGCGAAAAACCTAGGTCCGCCGCATTTACGTAAATAGCTACAGGGTCTGCCCTGGTAAATCCAACTTCTCTGCGCCATCGGTTCAACGTTGTTTTACGATTCTGAGGATCGACGGCGGCATAATAAGCTCTAGCCGATTCTTCACTTTCTACAATGATAGGTGAATTTCTAGTCACTAGCGATAGAAATAAATCTGGGTCATCAGGTGGCCTATTCTGGGCTTGAGTATCTCTCCGGCTACCCGGTGTTGTTCGGGTACCGATGCTCGAATCGATGTGCAATGGAAAGATATTGATTTCACCCATCATCCCATCAATGGATTGATGTTGTGGTGCCGCAATAAAGGCGATTTTGTTATTGGCTGTTACGGTTTGACCGAAACTTGTATTCCCGGTTGTTTTTGGTGTGATCGTGTTGAGCCGAGTCCATTGATTATTTTGCTTTCGCAAGACATGCACCATACCACTATTGTTGGTGTTAGATGTGGCTCCTAGCAACATAATATCACCAACGATCGTCATTGCTCTGCCTAAACTTAATGAGGCATCCTCTGAGACGACATGCTGCTGTAGATACCAACGTTTACTGGCTCGATCCTTGGCGTAAATAGACACTTGGCCAATCGCTGAGGCAGCATTCGTCCCCGTGATGACCAATGTATTTCCGTTAATCGCCACGGATTGACCGAAATCGACAATGGTATCATCTGTCGGTAGCAGTTTTAATGACTGGCCCCAGGTTTCACCGATGCGTTCGTAGATAAGGACAGCCCCATTGCTATCGGCCTTACTCATACCAATGACTAGGGTATTTTCCGCTAAGGCTAGACTTTGATCAAAGTTGAATGGTTGAGTATTACTTGCAAGACGGATTGACTTAGCTAAGGTCCAGTTATTTGCCGTTAACACATAAATATAAATTACGTTTAACAAGGTGGCATCGTTTGTGTTTTTAGTCTGTGCACTAATGGCGATGGTATTGCCGTTAAATGCCATGGTTTTACCAAATGCCAGTGGGATTATATTAACCGATGTCGGCGCGGCTAAGTTCGCGTTGTTATTCCATTGACCTGATATATCGTTTTTCTTGAAGACGAAAACAGTACCTTGGCCATTATTATTCGCTGGCGCACTGACAAGTGCCGTATTTCCTTTAATTGCTACCGCTTGACCATATTGTGCATTGGCACTCATATTATCGACTTGCAAGGCGACTGTGTTTTTCCAGATATTGGATACCCTATCGTGTTCAACAATAAAGGCGGCCCCGGATTGATTTTCATTAGCGTATGTACCGATAATGGCGATTGAGCCCGAGATTGACAATGTGCTGCCCATACCATTGGCTGTGGCGTCAGTTGGCAGCATGCTCATATCCAGTAATAATTCCTGGCCATTCCTGAGGGCGAGTGAGCTGATTTCAGCGCTTGCCGTGGCAGTATTTCCCATGGCCGAGTCAGTGGTTGGCAGTACTAGCTGATTTCTCATGACCACCGCCTCGGCGGATGCTACTAAAGCAACACTGGTTGCGGTGTCGTTGCCCGCTACTTCTTTTGAGCTGTTTATTGGTTTTTCACAACCACTAACGATGAGCAAAAACAGGCCGAACCAACAGATGTGAAAATAGTTATTGTCTTTCATGATCGCCTCGGGTATTTGATGTGTTGTTTGGATGTTTTATTTCCACCGGCGCGTGGTGTGGCAAGCTTCGCAACGGTTTGTAACAACCTGTTGATGGTTATTAGGTAATTGATGGCAGTCATTACAGATACCCTGCGTCTGATTATGATCCATGGTGACCAGCGTCCATGAGGTGTTAACATGACAAGCTTCACATTGATTTGATGTGGCGACATGAGCGATGGACTGCGTATGGCAGGCATCGCAGGCCCCGATTGTTGCTGTATGGTCAACCTGACCGATGGTATTCCAGGCGGTAGTCACATGGCAGGCTTCGCATTGATCAGTTGATGTAATATGTCCCGCACGTTTATCGTGGCAAGCATTGCATGACTCAAAAATTTCGCTATGATCGACTTGAGTGACCGCATTCCATGAGGTGGTGATGTGACAGATCTCACATTGTTCTGAGGCCTGAATATGTCCAATAAATTTGGTATGGCAATTAGCACAAGCACCAAATACTTCATTGTGATCTAACGTTGTGACTGGCGACCAACTGAAAGCGTTATGACAGGTTTCACAAGCGTCACTGGTAGCGACATGGGACACTGATTTATTATGACACTGATTGCATGCACCCACGACTTCATTATGGTCGACAATCGATACCGGGTGCCACGATATTGGAGTATGGCAGGCCCCGCACTGATCCGTGCTTTGGATATGGGTGAGTGAACGACTATGGCACTCGATGCAAATCCCAATGATCTCATTATGATCGACAATAATCGTTGGCGCCCAGGTCAGTGTTGCGTGGCAGTTGCCACAACTTTCACTGGTGGTAATATGCGCTGAGTTTTTCCCAATCGCGATAATAGCATTATGGCAAGTAATGCATGGGGCACTGATTTGTGAATGATCGACTGCTTGAATACCTGGCGCAATTGCCCATTGCTGCGTTGTATGACAAGATTCGCACAAATCACTGCTGGGGATATGAGTGGTTGGTTTGCCGGTGCCAGCCACATTATCGTGGCAATCTGCGCAACCAGAATCAATCGCCGTATGGTCAAATTTAATGATGGGTACCCATTGTAAAGCACTATGGCAAATATTACATTCTTGCTGTGTTGGGATGTGTGTTAGTGGCTTACCGGTTTGTGTCTGTCCATCATGACAGAGTGAGCATTGTCCTAACAGTTCTCTATGGTCAACGGTTGAGATTTGGAACCATTTAGTGGTTGAATGACAATTTTCACAGGCATTCGTCGTTTGAATATGACGAAAACTTTTGCCGCGTGCGATCGTATCATTATGGCAATCTTCACAGGCACCTAATAGCTCGTTGTGATCGGTCGTCACCGTCGGTATCCATCCCGTTACCCCATGGCAGGCTTCACACTTAGTGCTTGTTTTGACATGGCTAGTTGAGCGACCATCTGCTCGTAAGCCATTATGGCAACTGGAGCATTCACCTAATACTTCTGCATGGTCGGTGTTGACAACTGGACGCCAGTGAGTGACCGCGTGACACGCACCACACTGGTCGGTGACAGGAAAATGATACTGGGGACTTGCCACCGCAACCGTACCATTGTGGCAACTGACACAATCCTCTCCAAGCTGATCATGATTAACGGTTACTGCAATTAAAAATGATAGTGTTAAATGGCAATCCCCACACACTGAACCCGTTTTAATATGAGTTACATTTTTTCCTACGCTGATGACGCCATTATGACAGCTCTCACAAGTACCAATTACTTGGTCGTGATCAAGTCGAATGATCGGTTTCCAGCTAAATGTGGAGTGGCATTCATTGCAAATATCGGTAACATTAATGTGAATATTACCATTATTCGTTTGTTTTTCACTATGACAGTCTATACAAACGCCAATGACGTTTTCATGTTTAACGCGATATACTGGTTTCCAAGATACGACTTGATGGCATGAATCACACTCACCTTGTGTGTTGATATGTGTCTCTGGCTGTCCTTCTGCCGATATACCGTGACAACTCGAACAAGGACCGGTTGCATCACTATGGTCAAAGAGTTTTATTGAAATCTCTCCGGCCGCATTTTGCTGATACGAAAAGCTATTGAGTTGTGAGGATATATTATTGTTTTTGTGAGTATTAATGCCATTTTCTGCCATTATGTTAAGCGCGGGTATGCATAACATAAATAATAAGATAAGTTGACGAGTATGGTCATAGGATAAAGCCTGAAGACGGGAGATAATAAGACGATTAAATTTTTTGTTCACTAAAAAAAGTGAATTTATTAAAGTATGCAATGAGTGCAGCATACTAGTTCTCCCACATAACGTTCAATTTTATTATTATTATGACTAAAAAATACATTTTAACCTTGTAATAAAACTATAGTAGAGGTGTGCAAAATAGCGAGTAACTTTTGGTATTTATTTTAATAATTTTTAATAAAACCTAGTGATGCAAAGAATTATCATATCGATAAGTTACATCTGATTTGTTGTCTCCTGATTTTATTATCGTAATATATGAAATGTGATAAAACGGGATGTTAGGGTAGATTTTACGGTGCGCTAGTTTTGTTTAAGCTGTTTTAGTTAAATCTGCTTGTTACTCATAGGGTGTGATCTATACTTATTTAAAATACTCAGAATAATAATATGTTGAAATAGCTATCAGACCTTGTTTTTTGCTTGAGTTGAATAGTTTTATTTAGCTTTGCATTACATATGATTGATATTTCATATCAGTAATAAAAATAAAATCGTTAGTACGGCATCCTTTTAATTAAGCCTTTAATCCAGCGTTTAATGTGTAGGTGAAAATAGGGTAGGGTGGATTCGCTGCGCTTAATCCACCCGGCGCAAAGATTTGAGCTAGGCTTGACCGATCTGATGGCGAAAAAGTGGGGTAGGATTGATGGGGAATAAAAAAAATAACAAGCAAATCAAATTAAAAAATATTTATCAAAAATTGATTGCTGCGGTGACATTATTATGTATGTTATGGTTTTTTGGTTGTGGTCAATTGATCTCACAACAAAATGGGGGGGTAGTCGCTCCACAACGTATTGCGTATCTTTCACCTCAACAAGAAGCAGATGGAGTGATTGTGAAATTTATCTCGAATACGGGAAACAATTCTCGTGCCCGTTCGCTGCGTGCTGCAGGCTTGAGTGATGCCGGTAGTTTTGGATTCTCATCAAGGTTAAGGAAAACCCAAGTACAAGCGGGTGTTACTATCAATCAAACACTTGAAAAACTGAGTAACGATCCGAGTGTGGCTTATGCAGAACCAAATTATATTTATTCTATCGAAGCAACCTTACCTAACGATGCTGATTTTTCATTACAGTATGGATTGAATAACCCAAATGATTCCGACATTGATGCACCCGAAGCTTGGGATATTAGCATCGGGGCATCATCCGTGATTGTTGCTGTCATTGATAGTGGTGTGGATTATAATCATCCTGATTTGCGTAATCAGATTTGGACGAATACTGCAGAAATTCCTGGCAATGGTGTTGATGATGATGGCAATGGATTTGTCGATGATATTAGAGGTTGGGATTTTGCAGATAACGATAATGATCCGATGGATGAAAATGCCCATGGTACGCATGTTGCCGGTATCATCGGCGCACAAGGTAACGATAATCGCGGTGCGGTGGGCGTGAATTGGGCCGTGCAGATTATGCCTCTCAAGTTTATGGATGCTGACGGGCTAGGGTCGACGATTGCTGCCATACAAGCCATCGATTATGCGGTGGCTAACGGGGCGCGTATTTCCAATAATAGTTGGGGAGGAGACACATTTAGTCAGGCTTTATTTGATACCATTCAGATGGCTAATAGTCAGGGACATTTGTTCGTCGCCGCTAGCGGGAATGATGGGGTAAATACCGATAATGGCTCGCATTTTCCAAGCAACTATGAATTGCCCAATATCATATCGGTAGCGGCGAGCACATCAAACGATACGTTGGCAAGGTTTTCCAATTTTGGGGTGGCCACGGTGGACTTGGCGGCACCAGGGTTGCAGATATACAGTACCATCCCGAATAGGCAATACGAATTATTCAGCGGTACATCAATGGCAGCACCGTTCGTTGCTGGTGTGGCCGCGCTCTTGCTATCTAAAAATAATAGTTTGACGACGGATACCTTAAAAACAACATTACTTGATACGGTGGATCAAGTCCCTGTATTTGAGGGACGCCTGGTTACCGGCGGGCGATTAAATGCGTTTAATGCCATTAAAGCGATATCGCCAGCCGATCCGCCAACTCCGGCCGAATTAGTGACGATTGCTCAGCCTCAAAGTACCACGTTGGTTGTTGGTGAAGCACTGCAGTTAGTGGCTACGGGCGGTGATGGCAACTATTTTTGGGGTGTGAGTAATGTTAATTTGGCATCGATTACTAATACAACAGGGGTGGCAACAGCAATAGCGCCGGGTCCAGTGGATATTATTGCGCGCGACAGCTCAGGCCTTGTCAGTGCTCCGCTAACGATGGATGTTATTGCAGCAAATAATACGCTAGGTTTTATACCGGCAGATCTTTCGAGTATGAATCTTAACGAAGTTGTATCAGTATCGGCTACTGGTGGACTGGCCCCGTATCGTTGGCAGGTCAGCAATGCTAATATTGCAACGCTGACCGCACTGGGAGCACAACAACAAACGGCAAGGTTAGTGGCGAGTGCCAATGGATCATTTATTATTACTGTGACTGATGCCAATGATAACTCTGCCAGTAGCCAATCTATTCAAGTTAATGCGCCAGAGCTTAGTATTATTGCTGACAAATCCAAATTAACGCTCGGCGAGTCACTACAATTAAGCGTTACTGGTGGAACCTCACCCTATACTTGGTCATCTAATAATGTCAGTGTGGCTAGCGTAAATGCTGGCGGTTTAGTGACGAGTTTGAAGGCAGGTATTGCAACGATTAGAGTGGTAGATATTACCGGGGCAAGTGTTACTATCGCCATCGAGATCACCAACCCCGCCCCCGCCGTCGCTACATTGGTTGTGACACCGGAACAGAGTGTTATTGGCACTGGGATGCGTGTCCGTTTAAGAGTCACAGGGAATAGCACTCCTCTCGCTTGGTCTTCGTCTGATCCCAATGTTGCTCGTGTCGATGCGCGTGGGATTGTTGATGGGCTTACTGCGGGTAGCGTTGAAATATCGGTGAGCGACGAATTGGGTAATAGCGAAATTGCCACCGTTGAAGTAAGAAATATGACAATGACGGCTTCCGTGTTTACCATCGGTGCTGGTGATACGCTTCAGCTAGATGTCATCGGTGGCGTCGCCCCTTATGATTGGAGCGTGAATAATAATGTGTTAGCCCGCATTGATAAGACGGGTTTGTTATCGACGACAATCGGTGTGGTTGGTGGTGTTTTAGTCACAGTCACCGATCGTCTTGGAATTAGCAAAAATCACATTATAACGATTAATAATGCGACAAAATTACGCGAACCACTGGATCAGTAAAGACGGAGGGACGACGGCATGGATGCAAGCAGTAGAGCGACCCAGACTTCGTAGCGTGGATTAAGCGCAGTGAATCCATCATGGAGCCTGGGAAGTTATTACGTTGCACATTCATTCATATCACAGTGATTTTTAAAAGTGATTTATCAGGTGTCATGCTGGGTAACTAAAACTCGGGCCGCGCCCGGTGGTAAGTCATAATGAAAGGGTTGTGGCAGATACTCCATTGGCCATTCTGGTGATATATCAATCAGCGGCGGCTCGGCCTGAATATATTGATATAAATTGTCTGAATGAAAAGATTGCGGGTTCCATGGGTCTTTGTTAAGAATAATTAATGCTTCATTATTGCTTTGGCTGGCGGCTTTCCACATGAGTAAAATGGCCGGGTTCTCACAGCCGATGACTTCGGTAATGCTTTCTTCTTGAAAAATAGGATGGTTGCTTTTAATTTGGTTGACTTGCTTGATGAAGTCGGTTAAATCGACCTCACCCGGCAGCCATTCATCGGGGCGCGTCTTGACCACATGCAGGCTTTTTTTCAGTCCATATTCAAATCCCATGGGCATCATGATACCAGCAGAAAAAAGCGCGGAAAACAGATAACGCTGTTTCATGGCGTTGATATTTCCCCCCGATTCTTGGAAGAGTCGTTCGGTGTCATGACTTTCTGGAAAGCTAATGGAGGGTGCAATATCACGTGTTAATTCATACTGTTCTAACAGCCAGGGTCCGCTGAAATCCCACCATTTTGAACTGTTAAAAATATAATCAAATCCTGATCGTGCTGTGGCTTTAGTTTGTTTGGCTGAGCAGCCCAAGGTTTCCGCAGAAAACACCACCTCGGGGTGTTTGCTTTTTACTCTTTCAATCAATCGTCGCCAGGTTTTTGTGGGGATTTGGTAAGCGGCATCACAGCGAAACCCTTTGAAACCTAGCTCAATGAGATAATTGATAATGTCGCTGAATAGTTGAAATAGCCCTTCCTGGTCTTCGGCATTTTGATGGTTAAACTGCGCTAGATCTCGCCAGACGATTTGCTGATTATCGTGGGTGCATGAGGGATTGACGATATTACCGTGTTTATCTTTGATAAACCATCCCGGATGCTCTTTTACCAGCGCTGCATCGACGGCGCAATGATTTATCACTAGGTCAACCATAAAACGCAAGCCAAGTTTTTCTGCGGATTGAATCATTGCCCGGACTTGTTGCTCTGGCAAATCTTTGGAATCAGGGTTGAGCCACTGGGGGTTGATCTGGAAATAATCTGCAATGGAATAAAGACTACCCGACTCGCCTAGTTTCTGAATTGGATTAACGAATATCCAGTCGAAACCTAGCTCAGCGGCTCGTGTTAAATGGGGCTTCCAGTCCTTAAGTTGGCCCGCAAGCGGAGGAAATAAATTGTAAATTTTCATCGTAGTGTTCTCAGCAAAAAATTGTTATCAAATGACGACTATTTATATTCACTCGGTGGTTATCGGTATTCTTATGGCTTATTTTTCACGCACATAATCGTAAACATTGAGATAGTCTTGGCCTGGGTTTTTCCAGGAGTAATCATACAACATGGCATTTTTCATGAGATCACGGAAGTGTTCCGGGAATTGATAATAACAAGCCATGGCTCTTCCCAAAGCGGACTCCATGCCTTCATTATTGTAGTCTCTAAAGACATAGCCATTGCGTTCGTTTAAGGGTTTATGTGAATAGTCCTTGTCGAATACCGAATCGGCGAGGCCGCCGACTTCACGCACGATGGGGATGGTGCCATAACGCATGGCAATGAGTTGTGCTAGACCACAAGGCTCATAACGGCTGGGAACCAGCATCATGTCTGCACCTGCATAGATGAGATGAGATAATTCTTCGTTATAGCCGATTTCCAAATGGCAGTCTGGATTATCGTTGAGTTGATTTTTCAGTTCCATAAAATGGCGATTAATGAGTGGGTCAGGGCTGGATCCTAATAATACAAATTGACCGTGTTGTTGCAGCGTGTAAAAAATGGCATGGCTGACCAGCTCCAATCCTTTTTGTGGATCAAGGCGACCGATGAAAGCGACGATAGGTTTTTCGTTGTCCGTTAACATGAGTCGCTGGCGTAATGCACTTTTATTACCGTATTTGTTGTCAATGTTGTCTGTAAAATAATGACTAGGAATGTACGGATCAATTTCTGAGTTCCAGGATTCATAATCTAAGCCATTCATGATACCGCCATATTTTACATGGTGGGTGTGTAGCGTAGATTCAAGGCCAAACCCTTGGCCATGATCTTTTGCTTCTGCCGCATGTCGGGGAGATACCGTGGTGACGAAGTTAGAATAGACGATACCGGCTTTCATCAGATTGACGGCCTGATGGTTACGGCTGTCTTGTAGTCGATGGTGGTCGAGGTAATATTCGGGTCGATTCAGACCGCTGGCATTGAGTACTTCAGCACTGATTACCCCTTGATGTTTAAAATTATGTACCGTATAGCAGACTCGAGGATGGGTCAGGCCCATGTGCTGGTAAATTTCGTAGAGCATCACTGGGAGCAAGCCCGTTTGCCAGTCGTGACAATGGATAATGTCAGGGTGTTTGCCCGATTTCCAGATGAATTCCAGGGCGGCACGTGAAAAAAATGCAAATCGCATGGCGTCATCTGAAAAACCGTAAATATTGCCACGATTAAAAAAATTATCGCCGGAGTGGGGCTCGATAAAAAAACATTTTCGGCCATGCACAAAACCAAAAAATACCGTGCAGTGAATGGCGCCGCCATACCACGGCACACATAGATCATGAAAAGCTTCACACAGTCCCCAGATGTGATCGTAGCGCATGGAATCATATTTAGGGAGAATAATTTCCACGTGATTTCCACGAATCTCCATTTCCCGGCATAGACCAAACACCACATCACCCAACCCGCCCACTTTGGCCACTGGCGCGAGTTCTGGTGTCACGTGCATGATAAACATGGAAGGAATGTTAGGTACATGTGATTTTTCGATGTGAACGGGGACAGGCTCGGATTGCGGGGCATATTCAGGCACTGGCTCGGCTTCATAAGGATAGTCAAGCTGTTCATCGCTATATGACGATACTGGCGCGGATTTTTCGGTCGGTGCTTGGGTAGAGAGTTCGACAGCAGTGCCTGGGCTGCTGTTTGTTGCTACCGGTGAGTTTTGTGTGGCGATGGCCTGTTCATCGATGGCTGTCGTTTTGATAATGGTTTCTTTGATGGTTTCGATATTACCTTGGAGCGGAGCTGTTACGACTGACTGATTCGGCGTTGCCTGGCTTGCTGATGGTGTGGAATGGTTTTGCGTAGGCAGTTTTTTCGCCGTATGGTTGGTGGCTGCATTGCTTCCTATCGACTCAGCCATCGACTTGTCATCCGCCTTTGGCTTGCGGCGGGTATTTTGGGCGGAAGTACTTGGTTTTGATGTGCTTCCTGTTTTTTTTCGCCTTGCAGTTTTTTTTGCCATATCATTCACATCATATGTTTGTTTAAATGAGATTTCAGGGTGGAATATTGATCGTTATTTAGTAACATATTTTAAGGGATTATGTCGCCACAGGGAAGCTTAAGGTTTGTTTGATGGTTTGTGTTGCATTGAATTGCGTTGGTTTTAAAAAGCGCATCTATTTGCTTGGGAATGATGATAACATAGCAAAGATTATAAGCCGCATTGCTAGACATGCAAGTAATGGTGATGCTGTGTGTGCATGAATTCAGGTGATTTGTGTAAAAAAACAAACCATTGGCAATGCCTGATAATTTTTTGAGCCAGCAGCTTGAAAATCATACAAACACGGCTGTTACCAATTATAGAGTAAACTTGCGGCAGGCCAGGGGGCATGCAAACCTTCGAATTTACCCTCTTCAAAGGTTGCTAAAAAGCTTAGATCGATGGAAAATATTAAACCTTGAGTTTTGATTCTTCCTATATCCAGTCCAATACCGCCGCCCAGGTGGAGAGTATTTTGAGTCTTTGATTTTTCAATGCAGCTTTTACTGACATCGTCGAATTCACAACGGGGTTGTTTTTCATAAATCCATTCGATGCCACCCATCCATTTGAGTGCAATAGGTAACCATTTTTTAGGTCGATCCACATGCAGATATTTGCCAAACGAAAAGGCTAAATCAAGGTAAATGTCATCGTTGATGCGGCTATCATCGCTGAGCTCCTTAACAGAGGCGACGAACGAGGTTTGTGCGTAATAATTATCGAAATAATGGCGGTAGCTTAACCCACTGCCCACAATCCAGCCGACGCTAGCGCCTAAAGCGTGTTTTATCTCCTTGCTTGTTTGTTGTTCTTGAGCAAACAGTGTTCCCTGGCTTAATAGGATAAGCACGGCTGCCGCTAAATTTTTTATCCACATAACGCTCTCATCTTCCTTACCGATTGCCCGTAAACATGCCACCGAGTAGCGAGCCCTCTCCCTGTGATCCACCGGCCAGCATACGACCGGCTAATCTTGAAAAAGGCAGGCTTTGCAGCCACACTTTACCGGGACCGGTTAGCACCGCAAAGAACAAGCCCTCACCACCGAATAACATGGTTTTGATCCCACCTGCCTGAGTAATATCATAGTCCACCGTGGCGGTCATGGCCGCCAAACATCCCGTGTCTACATGTAAGGTTTCCCCGGCAGCGAGATCGATTTCACGAATTGTTCCACCCATGTGTACAAAAACCCAACCATCGCCTTCAAGTTTTTGCAGAATAAAACCTTCGCCACCAAATAAACCGGTCATTATTTTGCGTTGAAAGTGAATACCAACGGTGACGCCTTTCGCGCCCGCCAGAAAACTATCTTTTTGGCAGATAATTTTGCCGTGGTAATCGCTGAGCTTCAACGCCATGATGGTGCCAGGAAAGGGGGCACCAAATGCCACTCGGCTTTTACCCAGGCCGGTATGGGTAAACACGGTCATAAATAAACTCTCTCCGGTGAGCAGGCGTTGACCGGCGCCTAATAAGCGACTCATAAATCCTTGATCTTGACCAGTGCCATCGCCAAAGATGGTTTCCATTTCGATGCTCGGTTGTTTATACATCATGGCACCGGCTTCGGCGACGGCACTTTCTCCAGGGTCTAATTCAATTTCCAGGTACTGCATTTCATGGCCATAAATTTTATAGTCAATGCCTTCTGTGCTTGCGATTGTGCCAAAGCCAGTCGAAGCGTTTGTGTCAGTTGCATTCGCTGTCGCTGTACGGGTAGAGTCGGGGGGCGGGCTTGCTTGCGCAACACTCGGAAGTTGGCTCGGTTTAGGCGATATCATGTTGGGCGGTGGTGGTGGAAAAGGCGTCACACCATCTTTTTTCATGCGCCGTATTTCAGTCACCTCAAAGACTGGCAGCCAGTCACTAAAACCTGTGCGCCAACAATAAGCGCCCGGATTTTCTCGAATGAAGTCTTGAGTTTGTCCTGTTTCAAAAGGGCCATGCTGATCTCCGTTGACAGAAAAATACCACATTGTCATTGATTGTTACCTCGCAACGATAATTTTAAGACCAACCATAACACGACTTTCATGGCGCGTGAAGATGGGTTTGGGGTCAGCATTTTCATGGTATTTATTAATGGATTTGGATGAAAAAAGTACAATTCATGGGATATGAAAGTGAGGATATGAATAGAAAGTGAGCGATTGATGTTGGTTGCTTTGGAGAGTGATGAGGTGGTGAAAAAATGAGTAGCCAAGGGAGGTGTATTTTTTCAAGGGATCGCGTGTTTTTGGAATGATAGCTGCCCAATTCACTGAGGAATATTGGACGCTGGCAAGCCCCATTTAGTATACTTACCCGTAGCATAAAACGAGAGAGTTTTTCCATTCCTAAGCTTGTCTCGATCTAAACTAAATCGATCAAATCACTTCAGAGCGTATGCATGCACATTAACCCGAATATTATCATTAAAGTCGCGATAAGCCTTGTGTTTGTCATATTGATTGGTGCAGCACATACGGGCTTTGTTGATGATGTGGGCCACCGTTATACAGAGTCCAGCTTTAAACGTGCATTAATTACTTTTGGGGTCGCCCGTGGTCTAAACGGCGTGATCTCTGTTGCTCAAGGCACGGAGGTGGCGCTACAACCGGCCGGTATTGGTGTTAACTTTGCGCCGGGTCAAATATTGGACCCAGCCAATGATTTGATTGAGCGGTTTTCCAATGTTATGTTGATTTGCAGTGCATCACTCGGCGTGCAACGTTTGGCTTTAGATATCATTGCCTGGCCTGGCTTTACTGTTTTGATGGCGGTATTTTTTGTGATGGCTGTTTGGTTGATTTGGTTTAAATGCCCGGAAGATAAGTCGTTGCGTCAAACGGTTTATCGATTGACGGTGGTGATCATTATTCTGCGTTTTGCCGTGCCTGGTTTTGCTATCGTTAACGAAGGGATTTATCATCTTTTTATGGCACCGCAATATGAGATGTCAAAACAAAAATTAGAAGAAACCACTCAAGTGATCAGCGCCATACATGACGATACACAGCAGACGACCGTGCCCAGTAGTGATTCCTCGCTCCTTGATGGTTTCAGGCGATTCTACGATACGACGGTCAGTCAAATTGATATTTCTAAACGGGTTGATTCGTATAAATCGGCGGCGGCAGAATTGACTGAGTACACGGTTAATTTAATCGTTGTGTTTGTTTTGCAAACGATCTTGTTTCCTTTGTTGTTTCTTTGGGTGTTGGTGGCTGCGATAAAAAAAGTGGTTTAATCCTGGGTTTTTCGTGTCATCAAGTGATATTTTTTACGAGAAGTGAAACCAGCGGCTTGATAGAGTTTTCTAGCGCGTTCATTATTACTGGCCACTTCAAGGTGCAGCGCTTGTATCGCCAATGGTTTCATTTGTTCGATCACAAGTTTAAGTGCTGATCGGCCAATGCCATGCCCGCGATGGGATTCACCAATAAAAAATTCATCAACAAAAGCATCACGGCCCATGAGTTCAATGCTGTAACCAAAGCATATAACCAATCAAGGCATCGTTATGGGTAATAAGCTAAATACGGCCAAATTCAGGCTTTGTTAATAACGGTATCACTGCCTGTATTCTCATTTCGGTCGTTGAATGGATACCCTCAAAGGCATGATATTGTTGGATCAGAGAGGCTAATGGTTCAAGCTCTTTTTCTGTGGCAAGCACAATCATTATGTTTAATCATCCTCACAATTATTGCTGCAACCGCTATTATCGCCATCACGATAACTTCTGTTATTTCCTGAATAAACCTTGAGGTTATTTTATCACCTTCGGTAATGTATCGTCCATGCCTATTCCTATTTTAGTTTGTTCTGGTGTTGATGTTGCATAGGTAGCGCGAAACGGAATTGATCAAACGAGCTTCTAGTTTGATTTAACTCAATGATTAAGTAAGGAATGGGCACGGAATAATTTTCTTGTTTGGGGCTCAGATTTGGTTTGTATTGGTTCGTTCTGATTGAGAAAAAACGCCGTTCTAGCCGGGCTAAAGTGAGTATTTTTTGATTGAAGAACGGGGGAAGACAGGCCGAAGATGTGATGCCAAACCGGGAGGTTATTTTGTGCCCATTCCTATCCTAATAAGGACGGTTATGTTTAAACGGCAATTTAAGTCCACTTCTCTCCATCTAATCTCTCTTTTATTTTTTTATGTGGCTCAAGCTAATGCTTTGCCCGACGTGCAGTTGAGATCACTGACAACTCAGCTCGAAGCGAGGCAGATTTTGAGCAATATCCAAGAATTAAGCTTAGAGGGCGTTACCTCTAAAGTATCTGGAGGTGTGATCACTTTGTACAACCTTCGGGCACTCTCAGACATAGCAAGGCTTGATGATTATTTGGAAGTTGATTTTTTATTCGATACAGAATCGCTACGCTTAATTCCGGTTAAACTTGAAAAAAGTGAAAACTTGGGCATTTATTATCGTAGTAGTGATTTGTTTTCTAAAGATGTATCCGCAAATATTTTTCTTACTACACCGAGTGGTGATGCACTTCCGTCTGATCAGCTACATCGCTTGACGATACAATCGGGTGATGAATTCACCATGGATCTGGAAGCGGGGACCGTATTAGCCGAGCGATTGCGTGATTCGAGTGATGACTATTATCGGGTGATTGAAGGACCCAATGGTGAAATTGTAAGCCGATCCTTGTATGAAGCTAACTCGGCATGGACGAGTTGGGGAAAATCCATTCTTAAATCGGGTCGCTATATCGTTCGTTTTATGTCGCAAAATGACACAAACATGAGTCTCGATTACAGCTTTACCAATAATAATCGTTTACCCCTCGAAACTTTGGTATCAGGTAGTTCAATTGAGATTTCGCTCAATGGACACGGTCGTGAATATGCCAAATATAAAATCAAACTCAATACGGGTGACTTATTAGAAGTCTCAGAACCCTCAGATGGTGATATATCACTCAGGCTAGTTAATGAAAACAGTGTACAACTTAAAAGTGTCAGTGGAAAATTATTTTATCGGGTAAACAAAACCGGTGACTACTATCTCTTCATTGTAAACACCGACAGTCATAAGGGTTCCGATTACTCTGGCACCATAAACATAACCCTTGATCCCAATGCTAACTTATACCCGATACTCAGCAAAATTAATCGCCAATATGCGAATATAAGCAGCACGATGACGTTACCGCTTTCTGCGACCAATACTCCTGAGAGTTATGTTGTTGCGGGTTTGCCCGATGGTTTATCGGTTGATGAAACAAGTGGTTTGATCTCGGGCATTCCGAAAATTTCAGGTACATTTTTAATTCAAGCCACGGCTCAAAACCAATATGGTAATGATCAACAAAAATTCTTACTCACCGTGAGTGATATACAAGGTAATATCAATATTTCAGAGGATGAGGGAAGTAGCGGTGCATTAGGCGTATGGTTTTTGTTCGGCGGCGTGATATTGTTTTATCGTCGCTTGCTCAGAAGTCAACCTAAGTAGCATATATTCAATAAATGAATGGCTGTTGCCTAGCCCTTCATTTATTGAATATATGACTGATTAAAAAAAGAAAGACAATATTAGATCGCTGGTAGATGTCTCGAGTGAAAAGTTGGGGCTAAGTTGTAATTCTCCATTAACACTGGCTCTGAGAGAGAGTTCTTTGGTAATCATGTATTCAGCGCCCAAGCCAGCATAGCCACCCAATAGGGTGTCGTTAGCTTTGTACGCATCACCAAAGTACAGTATCAAAATTCCTCCGGCCCGCAAATAGGGTGATACCCTGCCTTGTGAAAGATATTTCATGAGTCCACCTGAAACTCCAAGGATGGTGCCCGATTGTTTCCCGGCATCACTGTCTTTCGACTGTAGATTTAGGGCAATGGCCGGCTCGATGGCCATGTCGGTATCAATGAACATTCTTCCCCCGATCAATGGACTATCTGGATTATCTGGAACAGAAATATCTAGCGTATATTGGCCGTCCGGTAAAAGTGTATCTGCATAGGCGCTGGATGCGGATAGAACCACCATGATCACCATCAGGGCTGATATGGATTTGCTTTTCATTTTTGGATCTCCTTTCGTTATTTAGGAATAGGGACGCAATAACTTCCCATTCCTTACGTTTTGCGGATGGGAAGGATAAACGGACTTTCCCCTGAAGTCTACTGGAAGCCCGTAAGCATCAATAGAGACAGCGCGATTGAAACCAGAGAAATATGATGACAGATAGCCGGAAGGTGCTTTAGGCGAATACAAACCCAATTTGGACACCAAACCATCTTCCGCCCGTTTTTCTGCTGGGTTTGCTTGTTCACATTGGATGGTCATATATTGGGCTATTTGTTACACCTTAAAAAATTATTAGCTTATTTTCTTGATTATTTAGTAACTTTATATATATTTTCTAATACTGTAACAAAAATGTAATAAATGCCGAGTGACTCGGTTTAGGGAAAATGGTATTACCAAAAATAGGCTCGTAGGGGAGTTGTGTTTATTATTTCTTCGACTTGCTGTGAATGTAGCCAATATAAGAATATTGCTATTCACTTCGGAGATCAGTTCTTTCGTTCGTAGATGCGAGCAATCAGTTACAGTATATTAACATGGAGTCTAGACATGAGTAATTATTCGCCAGGAAAGCGGCGCCCTTCATTTATTTCCGGTGATTTCATCATCCCTATATTCGCGCTATTTGTATTTTCTTGCTCGACAGCGTTGGCGATTCCTAGTCCCGATTTAGTGATCAATATGTTTGCCTCTGCCGCTCAACTGTTAGGTCTAGGAACCGCCTTATTGGGCGCGGGTTTAATGAATTCACGCCGCTTAAAGTCTTCTAAGCCAAAAAATATGCGTCGCTGGTTTTACCTTTTACTGGGATTATTACTGGTGTCTGTGATTGCCAATATTTTTCAGCATAGTCAGCAAGTCGATGATAAAAATGAGCGATTGCAGACTAACTTGTGGCGTAGTTCGGTGGAGAATGGCCAACAAGTCGGTGATGTTTCGTTAAAAACACTGGGATTTAGTGATCAGCTTGTTCATCCTCAAGCCATTTCTACGGATACGCTTCATCGCTGGCGAGATCAAGGTAAGCCGCTTAATATTATTGATGTCCGAGAAACCGAGGAGATTGAACAAGGTTCGCTAGCCGATACATTATCAGTACGTTATCCCGATGTGCGGTTACATAAAGAGGCTATTTTTAAACCAAATCATGAAAATGTTTTTATGTGTTACAGCGGAAATCGCAGCTCTGAACTTTGCACTGAGTTTTCAAAACAAGGATTGGATTGTAAGTTTTTAATCGGTGGATTTGAAAAATGGATTGCCGAGGACCGACCCTTAGCGAGTGTGAATGCGGACAGGGAATCGCTAAGGGAAATTGCAGATTATGAAAATAGGGATACATTACTCGACACCAAACAAGTTTATCAATTATTAGATGAGGAGCCTGTTCAGTTTATTGATGTCCGTTATCCTGGTGAATTTAATCGTGGCCATCTGCCAGGGGCGATTAATCTAACCATACGCGCTTTGACGACAGATCAGCTTAATCAAGCGATGGATAAATTGCCTAGTGATAAACCCGTTATCGCCCCTTGTTATGACAAGCGATCTTGTTTTTATGGGCAAATACTCGGGCTGAAACTTTCTCGAAAAGGGATGCGTTTTCTTGGACGGTATACAACGCCCTATGAATTTGCAACAACCAAAGCGTCTAAGGCCTATGTTGATGTGTGGCAAAGTAATCGTGATACGAATTTAATGCAGTGGGCTGCACAACCGTTTAAAGTGGTTTTGGCGTGGTTGAATACCACCACAGGATCGTTGGTCATGGCCATTCTCCTGCTCGTCACGGCGATTCGCATTGTGGTGGCACCGATTACGATTAAGTCGGACCGTGATAATGCGGTATTATCACTGATTGCCCCGGATATTAGTCAAATTAAAGCTGAGAATAAAGATAATCCTCGGCGATCCTCCAAGAAAATTTTAGCCATGTATCGCAAACATCGATTGACACCAGGCAAAAATTTTATCGGGACGGCGCTCCAGATTATTGTTTTCATGTTAATGTTTTTCGCGGTACAAGGATTATCTGTTCAGTCCACCGAAAGCTTTTTATGGCTGGCGCTTGCAGACAAGGATGAGACGTATATTTTGCCGGTATTAGTGTCAGCCTTAATTTTTTTCCATTGCTGGTTTAGTTCTCCTCATCGTACTCGATTAAAGCTCATGATATATGTTGCCGTGTCAGCGTTGATTTTTGTTTTGACAATTAATTTATCAGCAGCGACCAATATCTATCTATCCGTTAGCATCCTATTGCTGTTTTTTCAAGCCGAATGGGTAAGGCGACGACTTTCTGCGGCTGAAGAATCTAAATCGCAGAAGAGCGTCGATGATACGTATTCTAATTTCTCTGATAAGAGCTACGATCTTACTCCATTATTGGTGGCGGATAGAATAAATGGCGCAGGTAATAAAGCGGTCAATCTGTCGCGAATGTTGCGCTGGGGAATTCCCGTGCCCGATGGATTTGTGATTCCACCTCAAATGATCAAGCAAGGTATTCATCAGTTTGAATCAAAAATTTTATCGAGGTTCGATCAGCTTGGGGCTCAGACGGTGGTTGCCCGCTCCTCGGGTGGCAACGAGGATGGTGCGGAGAATTCACATGCAGGAATCTATGAAACACGGCTCAATGTGGTTCGTCAAAGTCTGATGAATGAACTCAATAAAGTGGTGGCTTCTTATGTGAGTGAACGGGCGACAGTTTATTCAAGTGATCCACCACTGAGTGGCAGTATTGTTGTCCAAGAGCAAGTTAACCCTGACTATGCGGGTGTTTTGTTCACGGAAAATCCAACACACAGTGGCCAAATCGTATTGGAGTATATTCAAGGGTTAGCTGATGATCTTGTTTCTGGAAGAAAAACACCTAAAACTGTCATAATAGGCAGGGCTTCAGGTGACATAATAACTAGCGCCCCGCCTTTTGATGTCAAACCATTATTGGCGCTGGCCCGCAAAATCGAGGGAAAAATCTTAGAAGAGCAAGGGCGAAACATTCCGCAAGATATCGAGTGGGCGCACAAGAATGGGCAGTTTTTTATTATCCAAACACGTGATATTACCACGAGATCTTCTCATAGTGACGATATTAAAAGCGAACTGGAGCGTGAACGAAAGCGTCTTGTGGATATCCTCTCTCTTGGGGCGAGTGAAGGTCGTTCTGAACCGGCTTTTATGCAAAATGAGTTGTCTGAAGTTTTACCGAAACCCACACCGATTTCGCTGTCATTAATGCAGAAAATGTGGGATGAAGAGGGGTGTGTGGACTTGGCCTGTCAACGCTTAGGTATCAATTATGAGATTGACGAGGATTCAGGCGCTTTGATTGAGACTGCTTTTGGCCAGCTCTATATCAACCAGCTAGAAAGTGAAAAGCGAACAACAACACCAGGGACGATGGCCGCGTTTCGGTTGGCTAAGTTGGCTGATGAAATAAAACGGACATTTCAGGAAGGTTTTCTTCCCGAATTTAATACGGAAATGACTTTGCGGCAAGCGTTGGATTTCCATCGACTGACTGGTGTCGAGCTGAAACAGCTGTTGAAAAAATGGATTAACGAGTTTATACAAACTTACTATATGGAAGCCGAGGTGATTAATATTGCCGCCGAATTTTATATGAAGTCGGCAAGACAGGCTTTGTTAAAAAAGAATTTGGATCCTAACGAATATTTGACGCATTCATCGTCGAGTATGGCAGGCAAGGCATTTAAGCGACTATATGAGGTGAAGCAGGGGAAGGTTTCCTTGGAGGCGTATTGTGCAGAATTTGGACATCGATCTCATCATGACTATGAATTGTCTGAACCTCGGGAGTTTGAGGATAAAACCAAATTGTTGGCTCAAATATCAAAGGCTGAAGAGATAATAGAAGATACGACTCCTTTCGCGATGAATCTGCCCTTGATGTTAGAGGCGCAAGTGAAAAGAGCGTTAGCGTACCAAAATCTTAAGGAAGAAGCGAAACATTATTGTATGAAGCCTTTGGCCTCGATTCGTCGACTATTGCTGCATTTGGATACATGCTATCAATTGGATGGTAAAATATTTTATCTCAATTTAGATGAATTGCTCAGTGATGACTTTGAAGTCACAGAGACACTGCGGAAGGAACTGAGTGAGCGTTTTTCTACAAGGGCATGCTTACTTAAGAATGATCCGCCGTCGGTGCTTTCTTTGTCTTTTCTTGAGAAAACAGATCTAGATGATGACGGTCAGTTTCTTTTTGAGTCTAACTCCACCGGTGCGATTAAAGGGCAAAGAATCGCGGGCAAGCAAAGTGAGGTGGCATCGATTCGAGTGTTGCTTGATTTGAGTGAAATCGATTCAGTGAAAGAAGGAGAGATTATTGTGGTTAAGAATATGGATCCTGATCTAGCCACATTATTGCCAAAGGTTGAGGGAATTATCAGTGAAATCGGTGGTATGTTATCTCATATGGCGATTTTAGCGAGAGAGTTTGGCAAGACAACGGTCAGTGGAGTAAAAGACGCCACTAAACTTTTTTCAACAGGGCAGGTTGTCTACATTCGCAATGATGGCCTGATTGAGCGTCGTATTAATGACAGACGCGAGTTGACTCAGCCGATGAGTGAAGATCGCCGAGTAGGAAGAGATCGTCGAGACTCGTGTCATGAGTATTTAGAGCAAGAGATGCAATAATAACCGACAGGGTTGGGTTACACTACGCTAACCCAGCTCGCGGGTACTGAGATACAGATTGCAATCGAACTTATCCGAGGGTTTGTTTGTCCACTGTTGTAATACGTTAGTTAATGTTTCTAATGATAGAGGTTTACTGATAAAATCATCCATGCCACTATCAGAGCAGCGATTACGATCTTCGGTATGTATGTTAGCTGTCACCGCAATGATGGGTGTGCGGTAATTTTTCTCCCGAGTTCGAATAATTCGAGTGGCTTCAAACCCATCCATTTCCGGCATTTGACAATCCATTAAAATTAAATCAAATTGATGTTTTTCCAAACATTTTAATGCTTCAATCCCATTACTTGCCACGATTGGCTTCAATCCTAATTTTTTTAACATTGCCGTCATCACTGTTTGATTAATTATATTATCTTCCACTAACAACACATGAATATTTGATTGTTGGGTTGCAATTTTATTGGTGATGGGGGTGGGTGACACTGAATTGTTAGTCAATAACGGTGGAGGCGCTTTATGTTGATCGATCTGACTAGGTATCTCGGCGAGTGGCAATAATAAATCAACAAAAAAGCGAGTCCCCTGGCCAGGAGTACTCTCTAATTTTATGTTTCCTCCCATTTGGGTGATCAATTTTCTACAAATGGCTAGACCAAGACCGGTACCGCCAAATCGTCGGCTCATTGAGGCATCGGCTTGGGTAAATGCATCAAACAAAGTGGATTGAGCCTCTTGCGCAATACCAATGCCTGAATCTTCGACGATAATATGTATTAATGCTTTATTTTCAGGTTTTTTTACCCCTGTGATTTGTAACCAAACATAACCCTGTTTGGTAAATTTGACTGAGTTACTGAGCAAATTTAATAAGACTTGCCGGATGCGACCCGCATCGCCGATCAACCATTGGGGGCATTCAGCGGTATATTCAAAATCCAGTGATAACCCTTTTTCTTGGGCTGTCACCCTCAGTATTCGACAAGCCTCTTGAATGGTATTTTTTAAATCAAAAGCAACCGGATCTAATACCAATTTGCCGGCTTCGATTTTTGAAAAATCAAGTATATCGTTAACGATATACAGCAAAGAATTCCCAGAAAATAATAGCGTATCCAGATGTTCACGTTGTTGATTTGTTAACTCGCTGTCCATTAATAATTGTGCCATGCCTAAGATACCGTTAATCGGAGTGCGTATTTCATGGCTTATCACCGCTAAAAATTCGCTCTTTGCTTTTAATATCTCGTCGGATTTTTGACGCGCTATTTCTTCTTGTTGATGAGCTTGTCGTAAGGTTTCTTCGGTTTCTTTATAGCGTGAAATATTGGCATCAACCTCCTTTTCATGTACTTCTAATACTGACGACAGCTCATTGACAGAGTCAGACACGCGGGCGAGTTCTTTTGAGGATGAGACTGACAATCGACTCTTTCTGTCTCCCGCTGCGATGGCATGGAGCTGATGGTTAACAAGCCTGAGTGGGTTAATGACTAAACGATGCAAAAATACCATGATAATCAAAACGAGTGTAAGCAATCCTGTCGTCAAAAAAAGGTGTTCAATAAGTAATTGTTTTTGGATGTTGCTGTGAATTTTCTGCATATTCCAAGTAATTTCTAATTGGCCAAAATTTTCCCCTTCAAGTTCGAATACATCGACAAACTTCTTTTCTATGACGGAGGAGGTGTTCGTCGTCGCTTGCCAAGAAAATAACAAACGAGCATATTCATCACGCACCGTGATACGATAAAGGTCTTCATCATATTTATTGGCCCGTGAAAATAAACTTTCTAACAATAAAATATCTTCCGCAATGGTTGCCTCTAGCGCACCGGCAAGTAAAATATTGAACTTAACTTTATGTTGCAGACGCATTTTATCAAGTAAGTTATTTAGTTCATATTGATAGAGTAAGCTACCGCCAACGATAGAGACAAGCAAGGCTGGCAAGAATAATATCAAAAAAATCTGGTGTTTTATTGACCACTGGCTAAATGTAATATGCCTTAGTTTCATAAGCTGTCTTTTATTGTCTCTTTTGTTTAACCGATTTTCGGTGATCTAGTGTTTAATAGTGACGAAGGAGATTGAAGTTACTCAATATTTATTGGAGCGCTTGCCGCCCCTATTTGCTCAAAGGCCGGGCGAGATAAGCGGGTCGACGGCCTAAAATTGGTTTTCATTCAAAAAATAAGAAATTTTGGTTTATCGCTGCTCTTACCGCTGAATAATCCTTATCCGTTCCCCTTAAGAATCTATTTTTTCTACTTTGAATCAATGATCCCGTCGGGCTGAAATCAAGCAATGTTTTTTGCAAGGCAATAAAAACGTGCTCTGGTAAGCGGTTTTTTGCTACCCAAGGTTTAGTGACATTAGGAAAAACGGCGATGGATCGTAATTTTTTCCCTTTTTTTATCAGTTTTCGAAAGGTAGACTCCTTTAACGCCCCAGCGTCAAATAGTCCACTCGCTACCGCCATGCCCACCTTGTCATGCCGATCTAAGTATTCAAAAGTCTCTAGATTTTTGGCTCGAATTCCGTGCTCTAGCAGGTATTTCTGCGCAAGGAAGCGTCCAATTGTCGAGTGTTGATCGCCAAAAGCAAAGTGTTTACCGATTAAATCTTTCTCATTTTGAATTGAGCTGTCTTGTGCAACACAAATGACACCATTGAATACTCTTGCTCCCTCTTTGCTTTCCACAACAATGATCTTGATACCCGGCGCTTGTTTTTTCGCAACAATATAAGAGGCCGGTCCAAGGCGGCTAAAGTCCACTTTTTCATTCACGAGGTCTGCAATACCACGTTCGTAGGAGTTTGCAACTTGTAATCTAATTTGAACCGGTTGGTTTAACAAGGATGCCAAATGTCTTTCCAATTGATTTAACACTGGGCGAAATTTGCGTACCATGGTAGAAGGCATATCTGACGTGTAAACACCAAAATTAAGCACCATCTCGGCATAAACCACGGAGGAGTATCCCAAAGACATTGCCCATATTGAAAGCCACATACCAACGTTGACACTGGACATTAAAGCTCGACTAAAAAATGCGAGCCGAAATATCACGATTAAATTTTCCATCGGTTATTTTATCTCCACAGAGAATGACTCAAATGGATTGAATACAAGTGGAGCTTGATAGGCTCATCAATAATCGTTTTAAGAAAGCAGATAACATACCGAAAAACACCAACGCGTCAGAATAATGTATTACCCCTGAATAATAGGTAACTAATTTTCGTGAGAGGAATGATCAGTTTGTGCTAGTGTAGCGTCAACATTGAAGTGATGGGGAAAGGTAGGATGCGCTGTGCGCACCAAACACGGTTAACGGATGGAGTCCCATTGCGATTCTCCAACCTTAGCCGGTTGGGTATTGGTGCGCGTAGCGCACCCTACGAGAAAAATATCCACCTATGAATACAAATTAATGCAAAGTTGTTGCTGTACATAGATACTGTTATAATGTTTTATTCATCTCGGCTGAATTGATGGACATCGGTTGTTTTTTTCCATCGCGAAAAATATCCATTCGATGTTTCAACCGAGGAAACTAGCCACTCGGAGTTTGGTGTTAGCCATCTGAACGAATGTGCTTGTGTGCTTGTAGGTTCGCCAAAATCATGTGCTGGGAGATCTGTTTTTAGCGCATCTAATACGATTTGTGCTTTATTCGAAATTCGGGGGGACTTGGGTAAGTATTCTTCGTTTGTTTTTAGTATCAGGGTTTTAATTTTTACGCGTGTTTTTGGGTTAAAGTGATCGTCATTGGACAAGATAATGATCTCCTTCGGCGTGTTAAAGGTAAGATCCTCTAACAGATCAACAAGCTTTTCTTTTTCTGTCTTCAAGTGTTCCGGCGGTTCATCGAATTCAGCCGTTAACAGGAAGGCAAAGGGTAGAATGACGATTAAAAAAATTACGGCTTTCAATGTGTTGCTTCCTGTGTTGCATTAAATTGGTAGTGTGAATTGTATACAGATTTTACCGTCATCTGGCAATTTTTACTAGTAGGAAATTTTTGATCTTATTTTATTCAGTTTGTTGCTTATCAGAAGTGAAATGCCGCTGAGGGCATGAGCATGAGACGAAAATTTGGTCGGTTGTTCTATCGAAAAAGCTTAAAATAGAACCATTTTTCCTGTCCTTTTATTCGAATTATACCCTGTTTTTCGCTCGTATTTACGCCAAATATTTGTTCTTTGCGCTGATACGCGATACACTCTCACCGGTTTCTAGCAGTTTATTTAATTCTAGTAAGTCTTCGTTATCCACTGAGTCATCGTGGTGAGTCTCAAATCTAGGGCTAGCCCCTGTCAATTATGTGTGTAGTAAAAATCTACGCCGTTACTCAAGCGCTAATTGACTAACTATTAGCAACAATCTGAGCATTTCGCAGCCGGTGGCTGCCCCTAATGTGTGATGTGCTGATTCTGAATACTGGAGAGGTATAGTGAACAAGACCCATTGTAAACAAGCATTCGGAAGCGATCCGCTATCCGTGAGAGACACCAACCATTACATGGAAGAATATGTAACCAGTTTTGTCGAAAAATGGGACGAACTAATCAATTGGGAGCAGCGTTGGAAAAGTGAGGGTGATTTTTTTATTGAACAGCTGCGTTCCCATGGCGTCAAGCGGATACTCGATGTGGCTACGGGCACGGGATTTCATTCGGTTCGACTACTTAGCGCAGGCTTTGATGTAGTAAGCGCGGACGGTAGCCCGGAGATGTTGGCCAAGGCCTTCGCCAATGCACGTAAGCGTGGCCACCTTTTGCGGGCCGTACAAGCGGATTGGCGCTGGATAAACCGAACCATTCATGAACAATTTGACGCAGTTATTTGTCTCGGTAACTCATTCACCCATCTATTTAACGAGCATGATCGTCGCAAGGCTTTAGCCGAATACTACGCCACCCTAAATCATGACGGCATTTTGATTCTTGATCAAAGAAATTATGATTCGATTCTAGACGAAGGCTTTTCAACCAAACACAAATATTATTATTGTGGTCGTGAAGTCGTCGCAGAACCCGTCCATGTTGACGAAGGCCTAGCTCGCTTCTCTTATACTTTTCCCGATAAATCAAAATACCATCTTAATATGTTCCCTCTTCGTAAAAAATACACGCGACGCCTCATGCATGAGGTAGGTTTTCAACAAATTGATACCTTCGGGGACTTTCAGGAGACCTTTAAAGCCAATGAACCCGATTTTTTAGTGCATGTAGCACAAAAAGCGTATCAAGAAAGCACTGAAGAGGAATAGGCAGCAATGACAAACCATTATTCGGAAGCTGTTCTTACTGCAAGGGAATATTACAATAGCGAAGATGCAGATAATTTTTACGCGCAAATTTGGGGCGGCGAGGATATACACATTGGTTTGTACGAGAAATCCGAAGATCCTATAACGCAGGCCAGCCGACGTACCGTTGAGCATATGGCAAACAAGTTAACAATAACGAATGAATGTCATGTGTTAGACATTGGATCTGGTTATGGTGGTGCGGCACGTTACCTAGCGCAAACCTACGGCTGCACAGTTACGGCGCTCAATTTGAGTGAAAAAGAAAACCAACGTGCCAGGATGCTAAACCAGCAGCAAGGCCTCAACGATAGGATAACCGTGTTAGATGCTAGTTTCGAAAATATCCCCGCTGAGCATGAGCAATTTGATGTGGTATGGTCTCAAGACGCCATTTTACATAGCGGTAATCGTCCTCAAGTAATCACTGAGGTCGCGAGAGTTTTGAAGGCCGGCGGTCAATTTCTATTTACCGACCCGATGCAGTCCGATGATTGTCCCGCTGGCGTACTACAACCGATTCTCGACCGTATCCACTTATCTTCACTCGGCTCCCCAGCATTCTACAGGGATGCCTGCAAAGCGAGGGGTTTACAAGAGAAAAGTTTTGAATTGCGTACCGATCAATTGATCGCTCACTATAGTCGTGTGTTAGAGGAAACCGAAAACCGCCAAGCGATATTGGTATCTAAAATATCTGCCGACTATGTAGAGCGCATGAAAAAAGGGCTGAACCATTGGATCAACGGTGGCAAAAGTGGTTACCTAGCCTGGGGCATTTTTCTTTTCCAAAAATAATACCCGAGTAACAACACATCATTACCTAGTCATCGTATGAGACAATGGACTGTAATCCGTGCCAGGCGATGAACCGATAACAACTATAGGCACGAACTATGAAAAATTGGGTGTACCGTCGTGGTGAAACGGTGTTACTGGATCTTAATCCTTGGGTATTCGCGATATCTTGCGTGCTTATTTTTACATTTGTGGTCTCTAGCTTGATCTTTGTTACACAGCTTGGCAGCGCCTTTAGCACTATACAGGCGTGGATTGCCAACCAAACCGGTTGGTTTTTAGTCCTCACCACTAATCTAATTCTCGGTTATATGTTGTACCTGATGGTTAGCCGATTCTCTGGTATTCGCCTTGGAGGCGAAGCAGCGAAGCCCGAATTTTCGCGTTTGGGATGGTTTGCCATGCTATTTAGCGCAGGTATGGGCATTGGCTTGTTATTCTATAGCATTGCTGAGCCCATGTATCATTTATTAACCCCGCCGCACGGTGCTCAACCGGGCACGGTTGCCGCTGCAGAAGATGCCATGAAGACGACGTTTCTGCATTGGGGGTTTCACGCTTGGGGAATTTATGCACTGGTGGGACTTGCACTAGCCTACTTCTCGTATAATCGAAACCAGCCATTTAGCATTCGATCCGTATTTCAACCCATATTAGGTGATCGAATTCATGGTGGCTGGGGTAATTTTATCGACATCATGGCGACAATCGCGACATTATTCGGCGTCGCCACTTCCTTGGGCCTAGGCGTTAGCCAAATCAATGCAGGTTTAAACCATGTCTTTGGTCTCCCGGAGAATACCATGGTTCAGATTTTTCTCATCGCTGGAATTACGCTGATAGCAACAATATCCGTTGTTTCCGGGGTTGATAAGGGTGTTAAACTGTTGTCTGGACTAAATATGGTCATTGCTGGTATCTTACTATTGTTTGTCTTATTAGTGGGTCCCACCATTTTTATTCTCAATGGCTATGTTGAAAACCTGGGAAACTATTTAAATGATTTTTTTTACCTAGGCTTCTGGAATGAGACTTACACAGGTGGCAGTTGGCAAAACGGTTGGACGGTATTTTACTGGGGTTGGTGGATCGCGTGGTCACCCTTTGTTGGAATGTTTATTGCCCGTATATCGCGTGGTCGTACAGTGCGAGAGTTCATCGCCGGTGTCTTACTCGTTCCAACCCTAATCACTTTTTTATGGTTGAGCATTTTTGGAAATAGTGCCCTTTATATTGAGTTGTTCGGTACTGGTAACATGGCCCAAGCCGTGAATGACAATCTGGCTCACTCTCTATTTAAGTTCTTCGATAATTTGCATCAAATCGCCGGTAGCGATCTATCGGCTGGAGTCACTACTGCGGCAAGCCTACTGGCGACGCTGGTAGTCATTACTTTTTTTGTAACTTCCTCTGACTCCGGATCACTCGTCATCGATATGATAACCGCTGGAGGCAATCCGAATCCGCCGGTATTACAAAGAATCTTCTGGGCAGGCACAGAGGGGGTTGTGGCTGCCGCGCTACTCGTTGGAGGTGGTCTCATCGCCTTGCAAACCGCCGCCATTATAACAGGACTACCATTTGCGATTATGTTAGTCATCATGATATTTAGCTTGAATCGCGCATTGGCTGAAGATCAACCGTCCACATAGGCTGACGAATTCTTAATATCAACGGACGCCGCCATGTCAATGGTCATCACATGGGGCGTTTAGAGTCCACGCCATTACTAAAACATCAAGCGGTGGCTTAGTGGTGACCCTATTGCATTTTTAGCGCCTTACTATCAAGAAAAAACTTGAGCATCGAGTAAAAGACAGTTATCGCACATAAGCGACAATAGAAATAAAGTGACTAATGGATCCCGATAAAACAAACAAATGCCAAATGCCGTGGGCATGACGAAGTTTGTTCATATTATCCAATACATAAAATATAATACCTAAGGTATAAGCGATTCCGCCAATCGTGAGCCACACCATGCCCGTTGTCGGGATGGATGATTGAAGGCTTGAGTATTCGAGGGTACATACCCAACCCATCACTAGGTAAATAAGTATTTGTAGGATTTCAATGCGCTTTGGGCTTAATATTTCAATGAAAACACCGATAATCGCAAGACCCCATACAAAGCCTAACATGATTAGGCCGTTATTTTCACCAAGAGAAACCACCATATAGGGGGTATAGGTTCCCGCGATCAATAAATAAATGGAGATATGATCCAGTTTTTGGAATATTTTTTTGAGTTTGGGGGGGTGAAAACTATGGTATAGAGTGGACATGGTATAAAGGACGATGAGTGTCAATCCAAAAATTGTGAAACTCACGATGAGCGATGGGTCTTTTTGTTGGATGCTAACGGCTAGCAAGGCTCCAAACCCGATCAACGCTAAAACAGCGCCCACTAAATGAGTGATGCTATTGAATTTTTCGCCGTAGTACATTATCGCTTTAATTGCTTTTTTTTGTGTAATCCGAACGAGGTTGTAGAAAACCTCATGTGACTAAATATTAATCTTTTAATTGTTCCTGATCGGTTTGACCATTTTAGTGAAACGAAAGATGTTTGTCAGTTTGTTTTTTCTAAAATGATAAAGTTTAAAATGATCGAAAGATGTCCGTCATTTCGTATCCATTACTTAGCATTGCCGACGAATAGGTAGGATATCTTACGTGGTATGGGAGTGAATAAAAATATGGTCAGCCAGCAGCGGGATAAAACAGGAAAGCATGCATTGCTCCATCCGAGAAATCGGCATCAGGGACGTTATGATTTAGTCGCTCTTAGCCAAACCTGTCCTGAATTAAAGGGTTATTTGAAATCAAATCCAAAAGGGGATAAGACCATCGATTTTAGTGATGGCAAAGCTGTGCTTTGCTTAAACAAAGCCTTATTAGCTCATTATTACCAGGTTATTAACTGGCGTCTTCCGCCGGGTTATCTTTGTCCGCCAATCCCTGGGCGAGCCGATTATCTTCATTATCTTGCGGATCTTCTCGCGGTTGGTCGTCAAGGAAAAATACCGACAGGCAAGCAAGTTAATGTGTTAGATATTGGCACCGGGGCTAACTGTATTTACCCGATCATTGGCGGTCAGAGTTATGGTTGGCAGTTTGTTGCGACAGAGACAGATCCGGTGGCGATTAAGTCAGCTCGCTGGATTGTGCAATCCAACGCTTGTTTAAGCAAGCTAGTTAGGCTGATTCAACAACAGGACAGGCAGGCGGTTTTTAAGCATCTTATCCAAGATAAAGATCGATTTGATCTCACACTTTGTAATCCTCCATTTCATTCATCAATGGCCGAGGTGCAGGTGAGCAATCAACGTAAGCGTCATAATCTCAGTAAAGGTGAGTTGATTGAAGATTCGATTAATCTCAATTTTGGTGGCCAGAAAACTGAGCTTTGTTACCCAGGTGGAGAAATTTATTTTTTAAAAAAAATGGTGAAAGAAAGTGTCAGTTTTTCCAAGCAGGTTTGTTGGTTTACCAGCTTAGTTTCCAAGGGTGATAATATTCGCCCATTGAAAAAGCAATTAACCCAGTTAGGCGTTAAGCAGCTTGACGTCATAAAAATGCGTCAAGGGCAAAAAATAAGCCGATTCATTGCTTGGAGTTTTTTGACGGCTGATCAACAAAAATCCTGGGCTAGGGAACGCTGGAATTGATGTTCATTGTAAAAGAGCTTGTAGTGGAATATAAAAGTCAATATACTTAAAAAAATCTACCACTGCTAGAATTTCGGCCTTATCGCGTATTGCGACCTTTTATCTTCGCCTAAAGCGTTTACTGTTGGTGAAAGTTACTCAATCGAAAACATAAGCGAATTTAGTTCGACTAGATCTGCGTTTTTTCTCGTCAAATTGTTTCTGCATCGCCTATACTACTGGTAGCCCTATCTCCTGTATTCAGGCCGTCGTCAATCGTAACGTCTAAATCTAAAAGGGCATTCCTAACACCGAAATTCCAAGAGACGGTAGGGAATAAATTGCAGCACAATAAAATAATATATTAGGTAATTTTGTGAGGAAATGTTATGACGGGGCGATATCCTACCTTTATGTGGTATGTTCTGCTGTTAAGCAGTGTGGTACTTTTCAGTTGTAGTTCTCAGCAGGCTGATGAACAAACAAATAAGCAAAACTGGGCAGCAGGAGTGACTGTATCGCCCTCATCTCCACCTAACGAGCAGGGTATTACTTTGGTGACAGCCGGCAGCGATGTATTTTCATCAACATTGTATCCTTTGTTATTAGAAAATTGTGCCGGCTGCCACAGTCGTTCAGCGCCAACCACATTACGCCAATCCCCTTATGTTGCCGACGCTGATCCTCAGTTCGCATTGACGGAAATAAAATCAGCTAAAGTCGTTGATTTGCTTACCCCGACTGCTTCGCGGCTGGTCACTAAATTGTTCGTCGATCGTCACAATTGCTGGACGACAAGTTGCAGAAATGATGCGAGGAGCTTACTGGGGGCCATTGATGAATGGGCAACCTTAGTGAACACCGCTCAATCGGACTATCTTCAGATGTGTGCGAGCTGTCATGGTGAAGATGGGCAGGGTACAGCGGATAATATTGGACTGACACGCGAGCTTCCTATCGGCGAATTAACCGCGTTGATTGAGACTAACATGCCGAAAAGTGATCCGACAAGCTGTACCGGAAGGTGTGCTTCCGAAATGGCTGATTTCATTGTTAATAATTTTATTCGCGTAGAAAATGTAGTATCGAATGAACCATTAGCGAACTTCCCAACGGGGGCTGAGCAGCAAGCAATATTGTGTTCACGCTTAGCGAGTCTGGATGCTCAGAATGTGGTGCATGATGTGTTTTGTGGTGAGACACAACCACTGATTACGAGTCTGGAAGAGCTACAAGCCGCTTTGGGGTTGGCTTTTACTAACCCGAATGCCACCGGACGTCGTAGCAATGGTCGTCAAGGTAATCCGGCGTTTACTCTCATTGGGCATTCCTCTTCACTGGTGGCTCGTCTCACCACGACACTTAATCCACGTGCATTAATTTTTACACCACCGACGGGCCGAGCATCACGTGGCTTGGTGGTGATGGGATTTGTTCGCGGTGATCAATTTGTTGAGATAGCGACATCGGATCGAATAACCAATGAGTTGCAATTTTTTCTTTTTACATTTAAGCAGGCTTGTAGCCTGACACATAGCTGTACGCTTGGAGAATTATTAACGCCGGCGGTCGAGTCTAATTGGGTTGAATATTCGGTTTATAGCCAAATTGATTTACAAAATACAGTGTTAGATTGTTTGCATTGTCACCAACCTAATGGGCCAGGCACACAAAGTATTTTACGTATGCAAGAGCTTGCTGAGCCTTGGACGCATTTCTTCCGTGATGATACGGGCGGTCAGTTACTCTTGGCGGATTTTGTGGCTGCACATGGGACGAATGAAGATTATGCTGGTATTCCGGCTCAGTTGATTAGTGCATCAGATCCAGAATTGTTAGAAGATTTGATTCGTGATAACGGTTTTGCTAATCAACCGAATGAATTCATTTCTGAAGTCATTGAGGATCAGATTAATCAAGCACCTGGGCAACCGAGAAATAATGTTCCACCCGGTAAAAGTTTGGAGTGGCAAAGAATTTATAACAACACCGTACTGGGTCAGTTTATCGCCGTTCCGTATCATGATATTAAAATTACCGAGGCCGGTAAGCTGGCTGACATGACGGCGGCCTATCAAGCTTTCTTGTCGGGTTCCTTAGCCATGACTGATTTACCGGATATTCGAGATATCTTATTAGATGAGGGTTTGCGTGACATGGGGTTTAAAGTGATGGCGGGTTTGAATGGAGAGCAGATTATCACGCAAGCGTGTACACAGTGCCATAACGCTGTGTTAGATCAAACGATTTCACGCGCAAAATTTAATGTCGATTTATCGAATATGGCGGATACGCTAGGCGGAGTACTTACCGGTGTGGCGCGCGATGCCGAAATTGAGCTGGCGATTCAGCGATTACGTTTGCCCCCAGAGGATGTGAAAAAAATGCCTCCCGAATTATTCAAAACACTTGATCCCAGTGAAATTGAGGCCGCGACACGATATCTCTGCAGCCAAATGGAGGTACGTACTTCGATTTGTGCGAATGTGACAGCCTTTACGGATCTTACGGACCCACCTGCACCTTTGCCCGCGGCGGCAGTGGCGGCGCCTGTGCATGACGATGACTAAGCGTGGGAGTGCCTTGGGCATCCGGGGTTAGGAGTATAGACGGATATACCCCCATAACCTATGGGTATATCCGTCTAACTGGTGAGCGCGCTTGCCTCATTTTAGAAAATGTCGATACGCTTGGCAAAATAGAATGCGATGGCGAAAAGCAGATGGTGAAAATGAGAAAAGGCGCTGGCACACCCAGGTGATTCGGTGTTAAGCCATTAATGGAGGGTCTTTTCGTATTCCTTTGGTTAAATAATGAAGAATTAACCATTGGATGGGTTGCTTGATTGTTGCTCTGGTTAGTTTTCGTTCAGTTTCGATTGTTGCGGTTAAAGGGCCTGTGGTAATTGATGCTTAATTGCCATTTCTCAATCTTTTTTGGCGGGCCGGAAATGGATAATATTATGCTCTTCAAGAAATTGATCCGATAACATTTTTCCCAGAATAAGATCCATGGCGATGATGACTTTATCAAGAATAATGTCGGCATGAATATGGTAGAGATTGAGCGAGCATTTGATGGGTTCGTGCAGATTCGTACGGGATTGGGTCTGAAAGTCGGTCCAGGCGACCACCGGAATATCGTTTAATGAGTGATCAACGACAATCCATTCTTCGGCGTCGAGTATCAGGTCAAGTGTGCGAAGCTCGGGCAGTTCAAAGCGAATCAGTTGGTTGATTCGTTTTAAAGCAATGTGTACCGTATTGAAATGTTCGGCGGCAATTTCGCTATCACGATGTTCGTAAATAGGGATATCTGTAATTTTTGATGTCATTGTTTCAGCGTCTACATTCGTTGTTATAAAATTTGGTGTAGCATGTTCAGCATGTTGAATGCTGTAGGTCGTGTTAGCGTCACATGACAATATCGCTAATGCTTGTTTACGCTTAGATGATCGGTTTTTCTTTCTTGACTGACGTGCCATTTTATTTTTTTTATGCTGGTGTTTCCGTGATAGCAGGGCGGCTGAGGTTTGTTTTTTCGCGAGGGTTTCTGCGGATGATATCGCCGCCGTTGTACTCAGTCCTAGTATTCCCTGATTTTCGTCTAATAAATAAACGGCTTTTTCTCCATTCCACGTATCAAAGGTGTCAAACCCTTTACCCGCGTTATTAATCCCGATGGTACCACGAAACTCAAATTTTTCAGCAACGCTTTCGCGCAACATGTCTTGGTCGATGATAACCGTAGGGCACTGCGTACAAAAATACCCCGCCGGTGCATGTATCATACGCGATGCGATTTGGGTCGCCTAGCTAAAATCTGCATAATATTGTTCGGTGGCTGAACTACATCTGGGGCAAGTCGCTTTCGAGCGTATCTTATGGAGATCATAGGCATGAGAGATATTCCTAGTGAACGCAGTGATCTCACTATTTTTGAGCATTTCGGTTTTAATACTTGCATGCTCAGATTGATCGATAGAATCCAAAGAAACATTGACCATGGCTGTTGAATTATCTTTTATTTGCAATTGTGCAATCGGTAGGTTAACCGGGTTATCTTCTTGACTGCCGGAACGGTCTGTTTGTAATGGTACCTAACCATTTTGCATCTCAGTCGCCGAGGGTTGCTTAGTTTCGCGGGGTCTATCAAAAAAGCGTTGTTTAAAAAAATGATAGGTATACCAAACCAACAACAACGAGTTACATTGATATCGGATCTATTCTTTTTCTTTTGGTTGTGCTGCCCAGGCAAAGAACTCCGATGGTCGCAAGCGATACCGGACAAAGTTGCCTTCATGTAACGACAGTAGCTCTCGCACAAAGTGATCAAGATGTTCCGTGGGGATAACGAGTTTAGCGGCTATTTCATTCGCGACTTCGACTTTAGGGGATAACTGTTGTTGGACCATGGTTTGTACTATTTGCATCAGTTGTTTCCGGTAACGTAGCCGAAATTGATTTGGCTCACCAAGGGATTGGCGTACCGCAGCATAACGTTGGCAGGATCGTTCGTAAGTCCAGATAAAGACATCACGCAGTAATTCATATCGATTCAATTCATAAACGCCAAGCCTATCATCAATATAAGCTCTTTCTGGTACGTCCACGAATGATAATTAGCGGCTTAATAGCACTCGAACTCACCCAAATTATATTGCCAATGCCGACAGGTAGGATTCGGCGGGCCTGTGATTCGGTGAAAATTGACTGGCTCTTTGGTATTTCCCGTGACAAATAAAGTCTGATAAAATAGCCTGTTATCGTCAATTCATACAAACACTAAGAGCCACTTTAATGAGTGATTTATTCGAGCCGCTTGACTCTGGTTTTGATAAAGTGACTCATAAAACGTGTTTAAAAATTATAGCAAAAGTTAGGAAAATCGAAGATAAGTTCTGGGAAGAAGATTTGGCCGCAGATGTGTAAAAAATAACCTCCATTCGTATCAATTCATCTGTGAGGATCTATCATTAGCAAATAATAGTTTTCCTATGGCGTGGCCGGATTAAATAGATACTATAATAGACCTTAAAACCCAATTCTAATTAGCTAAGAAAGGTCATCCAAATGTCAGGCAAAGGGAATTCGA